>Ga0067045_1002353_pt1 | contig 227685 bp, 223 predicted proteins | sample TerdegcTABiofilm_FD_59184 | JGI IMG/M metagenome (GOLD analysis project Ga0067045, IMG submission 59184) | Combined Assembly of (Gp0054472, Gp0054536) Wastewater bioreactor microbial communities from Singapore -Terephthalate degrading... | reverse complement strand
TCACTTCTCAAAGATTTCATACGAGCCAAGCGTGGTTTCAAGAAATTCAGTAACATACCGAAATACATCAATGGCTGGGTGTACATCCACAACTTATTCAAAGACTTAGGAGGTGACAAGTNTGCCATTGTTCAATCTTTACTTACTATCATCACGCCAAGTTAACAGCATCGATGTTTTCAAAACTAGTCAATACTATACAACTTAATGTAATCTGAGAAATTATCGAAATTATATTCAATTATCTCACGGGAATTTAGTTTTTTATCTATCATCTTGCATATCTCAGAAATACTATATGGCATACCAAAAACAGAATTCTTTCCAATAATTTCTTTTATTCCTCCAACATCAGTTGACAATATTGGTATTTTAAGTTCAATCGCTTCTAAAATTGTAATGGGTACCCCTTCCCAATTTGAGGTCAATAGAAGCAAATCAAAATCTTTCATATATTCGATACCATTTTGTCGAAACCCTATGAATTTAACTTTTTCTTTCAAATTCAATTTCTCTATATAGTCTTTCGCTTGTTGTATTAACCTTCCATCCCCAACCCATACAAAAAGAACATCATTGTTTTCCTTTAAGTACTCATTAGCTATATCAATGAAAAGAAAAGGATTTTTTTGATTATCGACTCTTGCAACATTTCCAATGATTCTGATATTGTTATCTACATTCAATTCCTTCCTTAGCAAACCATTTTCTATTTTATCTTTTTCAACAGTTATTCTATTATAAATGAGTCTATATTTTTCTTCATCTCCTATTTTCATTCTTTTACTCAGTTCTACATCGCTTTTTGAAATTAACACCAAATCCGTAGTTCTTTTTGCAAGGTACCTTTCTAAAAAAATAGCCATTTTTCTTCTTATTCCATGATATTGTAGAATTGGCCAGTAGCCATGAACAGTGTAAATTATTCTCTTCACTCCTACCTTATTTGCAGCTAATCTACCTAAGATGCCAGCTTTTGTAGAATGGCAATGAACAACATCATAGTGATTTTCTCTAATTAGTCTTTCAATTTCTTTATATCCCTTATAATCAATAAATGCATTAATAGGATGAACCAAATTTTTCAATACATGTACTTTTATCCCTAAATCTTTTTCTAATTTATCAACTAATATACCATTTTCACCAGTAGCAACTTCTATTTTTAAATTTTGATATTCTTTCGATATCTTACAAATCTCGTAAACTACTCTTTGAGCGCCTGCCCATTCTGCCTTAGTTATAATTTGCAACACTTTTATTTCTTTTCTCACCTACACCGCCCCTTGTCTCCAAAATACTGCTTCTATAGTTTTGGATTATGCTTTCTAAGTCGGGAATTGTCTCTCTTTATAGATTTGTTCTTGTCTTGAACATAGAGAAGACAACTTCCTTATTAAAATATCACAGAATTTAGGTATCTCATTACGCATCGTTTATATGCTATCAATTTTCTTTCTTTTATGAATATCCCCCTCAAAAATACTACTTTGCCCCTCTTCTAAAGACGACCGCTTCGATGGTTAGAAGGATTATTTTCAGGTCTAGGAACAAATTTTGATTTTTCACGTAGTACAAGTCATAGCTTAGTTTGGTCATCATTTCTTCTTTTGTTTCTGCATATTTGTACATCACTTGTGCCCAGCCTGTTATTCCGGGTGCAAGCTTCTTTCTGTATCCATAGTATGGTATTTCTGCCTCGAATTGTCTGTCGAACGCTATTTGTTCTGGCCTTGGTCCTATAAGGCTCATCTCACCTTTAAATATGTTGATAACTTGGAGCACTTCGTCTATCCTTACAGGGCGGATAACCTTGCCGATTTTTAGTACTCTGTCTTTCTCCTGCCCTGCAAATTTTGCCTCGTCCGTTTGTTGTTTTCGCATGCTTCTGAGTTTTATCATGTCGAAAAACTTTCCATCTTTTCCAATTCTTGTTTGCTTGAATATTATCGGTCTTCCATCTTCGATGAGTATGCATATTGAGACAACGAGCAATATAGGGGAATAGAGGATTAAAAGAGCACTTGAAACAAATATATCAAGAATCCTTTTTGCTGCACTTTCTGTGACGTTGTTGAACGCAACTTCGTAATATTCTCTGAACTTGTCTATGACCTCTATCGGTATTCTCTTCAAGTATTTCTCTGCAATTGTTGGAAGGTATTGTATCTCCAATCCTTCTACTTTGTATCGTTCTATCTGTGGCTTGACTTCTTTTTCAAGTTGTGGATCTGCAACAACGATGCCATGGATTTTGGCAGTATGTTCTTTTGCACTTTTGCCTTCGGAAACGAGTTTTTCAAGCGTCACAGGACTTGGGTTTATGTATTGCACAAATATCATCTTGTTCATGGCCTTTTGCGAGATTTCGTCCATGATATGACCGACATTTTCTTCCCGGCCTATGACGATGTAGTTTCTTACAGGCAGGTACTTTTCGTATATATTATATTCCACTTTATGCAGTATTGGTAAGAGAAAGACGGTAAATAGTAGGTTTGCACTAAAGAAGTGTCTGTTGAAGAAATTATCGAGGAAGAAGTAGATAATCAACACACCAACGAATCCTATTATCGTTCCAAGGAGGGTTCGTATGAGTGACTCTGTATAGCTTTTCATCGTGTCTTTGTCATAGACTCTGAATGAGTAAAGGCCAAGATAAATTACCAACGATGCAACTATTGAGACCCATATTGGAAATCTCAACAAGAAGACGTTCATAACAGATATGAGAAAGATATCAAACAAATGCACTACAGCTCCGTACATTTAATCGTACCCCCAGTTTATAATCACCGGTAATTAACTAGCCTCAAATATATTAGAGAGCACAAGTGCGAAAATCGTTCAGTGAATTAAAAAATCACTTTTGAATGTGTAAATATGGGTGAATTTTCCAACAATAATGCCGAAACCATCTTACTAATTGTATCACAAAACTTAATTGGATACGATAGTTTTTAGAAAAGAAAAGGCATGTGACGCCCGTGCTATTTTACACAAATATGAAGTAGAAAAGCCTTTCAGAAAACTTATAAAATCGATGTATTATGACAACTATGCCTATCATCGCATCGATTATCGTTCCATATTATATCAAATGTAAATGAAAAAGTCAATTAGATAATTTGGATATTTTTCATTTTTTAATAACTTTAATTAACAGTGAAGTAATGTGAGTGATATATTTCAATTAGTTCGTAACATGAATATTTTTGAGATATCGTTCGATTTGTGTGGGATTTTTCTTGACAATCTTGTTGGTATTTGGTACAATACAAAAAAGTTTGAAAGTGTGTATGGTTGTTTTTCGGTGTGTTGTTGGAGGCATGGCGATGGGTAGTAAAGAAAAGTTGAGTGTTGATGCGCAAAAGTTGTCAGTTTTGGTTGCATGTGAATATGGTTGGTGGCACAGGGGATGTCCTTTTCAGAAGTTCCCCTGTAGCTGCTTGGTTGATAGATGAAAGCTAAATAGGGGAACTAAAAGGAAAAGGGCATCCATTTTTTGGATGCCCTTTTTTTATACAATTTTTCAGACAAATTCTATCGTTTGGAGGTGTTGGTATGGGTAAGAGGTTGGTTATTGTCGTTGTGGTTGTGTTGTGTATGTTGGGTGTTGGTATCAGTGGGTTTGGAGCTATCAGGATTGGGATAACGCAGATTGTTGACCATCCTGCGCTCAATTCTATCTACGATGGCATTATCAAGGCGCTTGAGGATGCGGGATACAAGGTAGGAAAAGATGTGATCATCGATAGGCAGAATGCGCAAGGTAACATGCAGAATGCAGTTGCTATAGCGAGGAAGTTTGCAAGTGATAAGGTTGATTATGCAGTTGCAATCGCTACGCTCTCTGCTCAAGCATGTGCGCAAGTTATAACGGATAGGCCGATTGTGTTCTCTTCTGTGACTGATCCAGTGGGCGCAGGGCTCATTAAGAAGCTTGGGAAGAACACATCGAACGTGGTAGGGATTTCGGATATGCCTCCCGTTGAAACTCATTTGAAGCTTATAAAACTGGTCTTTCCGCAGGCGAGGAAGATAGGTGTTATCTACAATCCTGGCGAGCCTAATTCTGTGACGATTACGAATGTGGCAAAGGAAGCGGCGAGTGGGTTGAATTTGACTGTTGTGGATATTCCCGGCACGACACCGAGTGAGATGATTGCTGCGTTGAATAGCATAGGTCCGGATGTGGATGTGTTGTACATCGGCACGGATAATACGGCAGCTTCTTCGATGGAGGCAATTGGTAAGGCGGCGCTGAGGTTGAAAAAGCCTATCGTGGCGGCGGATATAGACATTGCGAGGAACGGTGCAGTGCTGGGTTTTGGGTTCAATTATTATCAAGTTGGCATCGAGACGGGGAAGATATTGGTGCAACTGTTGAAGGGTGCAAGGCCTCAGGATTTGGAGTCTCGGCTTATCAGTCCTGATTCGTTGATGTTGTATATAAACTTGGATGTGGCAAAGAGTTTGGGTGTGAAGGTGCCTGCAGATTTAGTGAGTCGTGCGGATATCTTGGTGCAGAATGGTAAGGAGGTTGTGAAATGATAGCAATTTTGGAGCAGGGTTTGTTGCTCTCTTTAGCTGCTATTGGTGTGTATATTTCGTTTCGTGTGGTGGATTTGCCAGATTTGACACCGGATGGTTCGTATGTGTTGGGAGGGGCGGTTGCCGTCTCTCTCCTCTATGCCGGACATGGTTGGGTCTTTTCTACGTTGATGGCGATTCTCTCAGGTGCGATTGCAGGCTGTGTCGTTGCGTTTATTACAACACGATTTCGGATAAATTCTCTGCTCGGCTCGATCATGGTGATGACAGGGCTATATTCTATCAACATCCGTATCATGGGTGCTCCGAATCTGCCGGTACCAAGGTTTGATACGGGGAGTATCACTGGATACGAGGGTATTATGGGTGGCACATCACTCGATGATTTGCTCGGTAAGACTACTTCTTCATATCAAGGTGCCGGCGTAAAGGCAGTGAAGGTGCCATTCGATAATTTGGCGGATGGGCATGATTTGTTATTGATTGCAGGTATCGTTGCGATCGCAGTTGTGTTGATGTGGCTTTTTTTAAGGACGGAATTTGGGATGATGTTTAGAGGATATGGACGCAATAGAATAGCTGTGCGGAATTTGGGTGTGAATCCAGACCTTTATGCGTATGTGGGCTTGATTATAGGCAATGCATTCACGGCACTTTCCGGCGCGCTCTTTTCTATGTACAGTGGGTTTGCTGATGTGAATATGGGTGTTGGTACTGTGGTGATATGCCTTGCGTCTGTGATTTTGGGTGAGATCCTATTCGGTCGATACGAGCCGTTGTATGGTGTGTTGTTTCCGGTCGTTGGTGCGTTGCTGTACCAATTCTTACTCAGTTTGGCGATGCGGTATGGTTACAAGATAGGTTTCAAACCGAGCGATATGAAGCTTGTAACGGCACTTTTTGTTGTGAGTGTGATTGCAATTAGAAGGTTTAGAAAGAGTGAGGTGGTTATATGATAGAGCTAAACAATGTGACGGTGATTTACAATAAGGGAACGGCGGATGAACGGGTTGCACTGAAGGATGTGTCTTTGAATGTGGAGGATGGGGAGTTTCTTATCGTTGTAGGACCGAATGGTGCGGGCAAGTCGACGCTGCTCAAGGTACTCACAGGTGAGGTGCGTCCCTTTTCGGGTAGCTGTAAGGTAAACGGCAAGGTGGTTAAGTCCGAGCAATTCTTTTCGGTCGCAAGTATCGTCTCGCAAGACCCGAATCAGGGGGTATTTCCGAATCTGACGGTTGAGGAGAATTTGATATTGGCACGCAGGAAGGGAGTCAGAGGCTTTGGGTTTGGCAAGATAGACGCACGTAGTTTAGATTTGCTCGCATTCACAGATATGGGGCTTGAGAAGGATTTGAAGAGGAAGGCGGCAAAGTTATCGGGCGGGCAGAAGCAGGCACTTGCGATGGTGATGGCCGTTTCGTCGAATCCGAAGCTGTTGTTGTTGGACGAGCATACGGCAGCGCTCGATCCCAAGAGCACGGAGAAGATTATGGAATTAACTGACAAGATCAACAAGGAGTTTGGAACTACGATAATCATGATAACGCACGATATGAATATACCAGAGCAGTATGGCACGAGTGTGCTTGTTATGGGCGATGGGGCGATATATACGAAGATAGACAAGTCGAAGGAATCTATAGATGCAAGGCAGCTCAAGGAGATTATAAGGTCAACGGTACTGATAAATGTGGAGTGAGAAAAGTTGTGAGATTTCAAAGATATCTCAAGCGTGAACAGATGTGCAAATTGAAGTGTGGAATTTTGAAAAAGAGGAAAAAGTAGATTTTGGCACTTAAACGTGTCTTTGTCGATATGATGTGTCTATAAATTAAAAAATTATTGAACAGAATTTGAAGATAATGTGGTATACTTTTCTAAATAGATTGCATGACGATCACGCCCCAAGGGCGTGTGGTCTGCATGTCCGAGGGGGAATGGTTATGAGGAAGATACTGACGTTTTTGGGAACTACAGACTATAAAGAGACTACCGTTCACATAGGCAGTTGTACGTATGGTAATCCCGATGGTTCAAAATCTGCAGAAAACACTATCTTTCCACTGTCTTTGATTAAATACTATAGAGAACAAAACCCCAACGAACCACTTTCCATTTTCTTCCTTCTGACTGAGGGGGCAAAAGGGAACCAAAATTGGAAAAAGACGCAACCTGTTTTGGACAAATGGAAAGAGGAGTGGGGGTTAAATTACGATACGATAGATGTACCAGATGATGTGGAAAGTTCGGAAGCGACTTTGCAACTTGTCAAAAGTATGATCAACGTTTTGGAAAATGGCGATGAAGTTGTGCTCGATGTAACACATTGTTTCAGAGATATACCATTGACCGCACTTGTAGCTGCACTGTACATAAAGGAAGCTCTGAATGTCAGCGTACAGATATTGTACGGTAAATTGAAATCAACGAAGACGCCTGATGGGAAAGAGATAAACAACACGGAAACGAAAGATATAACCTATGTGACACAACTGACAGAATGGCTGTATGCTGCAAGGCTCTTCAGAGAATACGGTTACAGCAAAGAGTTGGGAGAACTCACCTACCAAAGGAATAGGGAAATCCGCAAGCAAAACAGAGGCCAGCCTAAAAGGCTTAATACTATGAAAGGATACTTAAGTTATCTGACAAATTCCCTCCGCTTAGGATCAATAAATTTGTTGCGAACAAGTGTGAGGGCATTTCTATTCGCATTCGAAGAGGAAGACACTTTGATAAATGAGATACATGAGTACGTTCCTGAACTTGATACTCTCTTACCAGCTATCCTTGAGAGATATGACAAGTTAGATACGGGAATGGAAGAGGTTTCTTTGAATAGTGCTGAATTGAAAGCAGAAAGGGAACTTTTGAAATTCTACATGGAAACAAATGATATAAACATGGCGTTGCATTTGGCACGCGAGTATCTGATAAACATAGCGTTGTACAAGGAAAATCTTTCGGATTTTGTGTTTGATAAGGATAAAAGAGAAGAAGTAAGCAGGACAATCAATGAGAATGGGGTTATAAAAGAGGCGAGAAATCACATTGCGCATTTTGGTTTCAACGATTCTAATAATTTGACTGATGTCAATACTATAGAGCAGCATTTGAGGAAGTTGATAGATACAGACATCGATGAGTTATACAATGAAATGATGAAAAATAAGCAGGATTTAGAAGCATCATCTTACGCAGTTGTTTCTTCTCTTGGACTGACCGAGGGCGCACTGTACACGATTTTGAATCATTACAATCCCAATTTGTTGATTGTAGTCACCTCAAAGGAGGGTGCAAAGATATTGCCAAGTATATTGGAGAAGACGCAATTCAAAGGTGAGTGCCATGTTGTCAACGTGGAAGACCCATATACCGGTAAAGAGGAGATAGCGCGCGTGAGTAAAGAGGTTACTGGATATCTTGAGAATACTCGCAAGGTAGTGATAAATCTGACTGGTGGAACGACTTTGCTCAATTACATGCTCTTGAAAGTCGGTGATGAAGCAAGGCATGGTAAAACGATAAAGACTGTGCTTGCTGTGGATAAGAGGTCTTACGAGGAGCAAAAGGTGAATCCGTACGTTGTCGGTGAAGTGGTTGAACTGGATTAGCTGCTTTAGATCTGAAAAGATGTGTTGCAAAGATGTGCTTGGTTTTATTTTGAGTGCATGGGGGTGAGGGGGCGTGACCGAGAAGGATGTAGAGTGTGAGGTTGTTACTCCGCTTTTCTCGAGAGGGGTGACTGAACCTGTCGACGGAGCTTATCCGTTCGAGCTAAGGCCACAAAGTGTCAAAGGAGTGATGCGGTTTTGGTTTCGGGCAATAGCACCTTTGGTGATCGATATCTACAAGTTGGATGGACTTGAAAAGCTAAACGATGACGAGAGGAAAAGGTGGGAAGGTGAGAGGTACAAGGGGCTGAAGTACCTTGAAGAGCTTATATTTGGCTCACAAAACAGGAAAGCACCGTTTGGATTAGAGGTTGAAACATCGAGAAACGTGAAGACCTTGAAAGGGTACAAACCGAAGAAGGGCACAACACCAGAAAGCGAGAATCCAAAATACAAATTCGATGTCGAACCGCCATTTCAATCGTATTCCGTATACGGGTTGCACAATGACGATAATATGGTGACGTATCAGTATATCGACAGTGGTGAGAAGTTTACTTTGAAGTTTTACATCAGGGACGAACAAGTCGGCAACGTCTTGATGAACATCTTGTGGATGGTGTCTATATTCTCTGGTTTTGGTGCAAAGACAAGGAAAGGATACGGAGAGTTTCGCATCGTAAATCAAGGAAATGTAATCGGCAATAGGGATGCATTTAACGATGCTCAAGCACAAGTCAAAAAGAGTCTGGACGAATTCGTAAAAACACACAATGATAAGAATAGGTATCCCAAGTTCGTTATACAACCTACACAGTTCAACGGTCTACCGGAATTTCCAACTTTCGCATCATATACGATTTTCACGCTTAGTGACTTGAGTGGTGACAAGTGGTCAAAAGTAATGGAACAACTTTATTCGATCAAAATAGATATGGGAACAAGAAAGGTGACGTCTCGAGGATGGTACATCGTTTTGAAATATTCTCTGCGAACCAACAACGGGAAGGATTGTGTGAAGAATCTGAAAGATGCTCTGCTGCTGAATAACGTGAGAACGGTAGCCATTCCTCCATCGATACTTGGATTACCTATACAGTATCAAAATCTGAAAGATAGCAAAAAACCTGATATATCATATTTCAGGATTACATTGTTTTCATTACTTCGTGGATTAGATGGCATCGATGACGAAAATGGTAGGAAAGGTTCTCCACTTTTTGTTTCGTTGCATCAAACAAACGACAAGTGGATACCTGTGCTTTTGCTTATGAACAGCCAAATAACGAACGACAGAAATGAACTTAGGCTGGAGAAATCGGTAAAGGAGGCATCGCAAAAAGCGAAGCCATACAAGTTACATGAGGATTTCACAGTAGTTGGATACGAGGACTTCGATGCACTCTCCCAACTTATAACAAAATCTGGGGGGAAAAAATATGAATGATAAAAACTCCTGGAAATCCAAACTTTCAGCCATTTTGCATGACCCGATAACGAAGGTATTCGATATAAAGGCTCACGAAAATGTGGCATATGAGATATTGAAGGAGTTGGGTATTCCGATAGAACGGGGTAAGGAAGATCAAGTGGCGAGTGCAATGGATAGATTTCCTCTACCATACGAACTTTCCAATACAAAGCAGATAAGGGTGCCTTTTGATCGAGTATGTCATCCATTCTCTGGGAATGATTTGACTAACGTCGTGCAGGGCAAAGTTGAGTCATTGAAGGATTTGGATTTGAAGGGTTATTTCAAAGATCTCGTTGATGATTACAGAGATGACTACAAAAAAGCATACCACGTGGTGTGGTGGAATCTGCCATTTATAGCAACGGGAGCACAATTTCTGCCTGCAGACACACGTGTGCCGAATCATTCGATAGTGGACCATTTGGATATTACTGCCGCACTGAAACCTGCCGTGACAAGTAATGAAGGACTCAATGCATCTTTGATTTCTGTTTCGATAGGCCCGGTGCAGGAGCTCATCGCTCAAGCAAGAAAGACAGTAGATTTGTGGGCAGGGAGTTATCTGCTTTCGTATTTGATATATCAAGCGATAGAGTGCGTTGGATTGAATTACGGTTTTGATGCGATTATTTATCCATACATGAGGGGTATTCCATTCGTGCGGGAGACTTTGGTGAACAAGATAAATATAGATAGAGCAGACTTGAGATATCCGTTGCCCAACATGAGCGATAAGGTTGCTGCACTGCCGAATCTTTTCGTGGCGATCGTTCCAAGTGGGAATGCTGAGGATGTGTTGAAGGCGTGTAAGGACAAGATAAAGCAAGCTTGGTGCGATTTGGCTATGCGTTCTAAGGGATTCATAAAAAAGGAAGAGGGTGAATTCAAGGAAGATGTGTTCTGTGCACAAGTTAATTTGTTCCCAACGATAAATACGGCGAGTTTTCCATTGTGCGGGCCTGAGGATGTGCTGGGCATTGTGAAGAAGCACTTTACCGGATCAGGCATAGAAAAGTACAACGATGCACTTGAGAAGGTTAAGAATAGTGAAGGATACAAACTTAACGCTGGTGCATACTACCGCTACAGTTACAGATTGCTCACATCAAAGCTTGCTGCGAAAAAGTCGATCAGGTACTTCCCCCCTTACAAAGGGAGTGTTGGAGTAGATTCAGCCAATAATCCTGACGACTTTGGTGGGAATGTAAAAGCATGTACAAGATTTGTGGAGGTATTGGGTGGTGAAGAAAAGAGGGACTTGCTCGGTGCGGTGAACAGTGTGAAGAGGGTGTTAAAAGATGTGCTTGGCAAAAGTATAAAATATGAATCTACATCAGATATTGCATTGATGAACGAAGTAAATAAGAAAATAGCAGATGAGATAAGGAAAGGTTATTCAAAGGAAGAAGCACTCAAAAAGTTAGAGAATGGTTACTTTGCTGTGCTCATGATGGATGGAGATGAGATGGGTAAGTGGGTGAGTGGCGAGAAGGCACCGAAGTTCGAATCGCTTGTGCATGAAGATGTTAAGAAGGCTTTTGAAAGTGACGAAAATTTGAAAGATGCATGGAACGTGTTGAAAGAACTTCCCGCAATTCAGCCTGCATACCACAAGGGTGTTTCGAGAACGCTCGGTTTGTTCTCTTCTTTGGTCGAACGCGTTATCGAGAAGTATGAGGGTATGTTGGTTTATTGTGGTGGCGATGATGTGCTTGCATTGTTGCCGGCAGATAAGGTAGTAGAGTGTGCAAATGAGTTGAGGAAATGGTATTCTGGTATTGGGAAAGTTGAGATAAGTGATGGCTCTCACAAGTATTGTGCGAACGACGAGATACTCTACGTCGATGACCAGCCTTTTGCACCGTTGATGGGCAAAAGGGCATCTATCAGTGCAGGCATAACGATTGTGAATCATAAATATCCACTTCAAGTAGCGTTGAAAATGGCGAGGGAATCTGAAGAGCATTCGAAAGAAAAGCTGGGGAGGAATGCGTTCACTATAGTGATCGTGAAGAGATCCGGTCAAATCACCGAAGTAGGGGCGAAGTGGGGCAACGAACCTGACGATGATCTACTGGCTATAGCTTACGATGTGCTTGAAGAAATGGATAAATTCGATGTGTCGACGAGAAGCTTGTACAAGTTCAACAATGAAGATGCGGAGATATTCAAGGATAATTATGGCAAGCTTATCGAATATGTCGTGCGCAGGTCCGTACCTGAAATCAAAGAGGAGAATAGGAAGAGAGAATTCGAAGAATTCATCCACAAATTCAAGAATTTTGTTGATAAATTTGCGACATCTCAAGTGGATGATAAACAAACAAGTGATGAGTCTTTCAATCCTCTGAGGAATGCGGTAGACCTTCTCAGGGCTCTCAGGTTTACCAAGAGAGGTGATAGAGAATGAAGATGACAGCTGTCTATTTTGAGCCCGAAGATTGGCTCGTTTTTAGAGAGATAAGACGGTTCAATCCTTCGGACAGGGTGGAGAGCATTTTCCCATCTCCATTTCCGTTTTACGGTGCATTGCGCAGTGCACTGCTCAGAAAGTGGGGTGTGAAACTCAAGTACGCAAAATCACCGGAGATAAGCGATGAGCAACGGGAGATTTTGGGCAACGCAAATAATGCTGGGAAGTTAAGGCTCTTTGGTCCGTTCATCTTTGAAAGAGATGGAGATGGAAATGTGAGGCATTATTTTCCAGCACCTAAGAATATTTACAAGGTTACTGACCATTGCAAGAAAGAATACAAAGAGATGCCGGTGCTCATGCTCGATAAAAAGGTGGAGGTCGATGAACTGAAGCTGGATTTGGCTTGGAAACCTGAATACAACGGGGCTTCAGAGGCAGAGAGTGCGTTCATCGAGTTGAATGAATTTGAAAGGCTCCATAGAGGTGAGAGTTTTACACTCGATGGTCCGAGAGGGCTACGCACGGAGAATCAGATAGGTGTGGGGTTGGAAACAGATATGAAGCATGTGAAGGAAGGTATGATATACAGTATCACAAGGTACAGGTTTGTTGATGGTGGTTTTTTCATGCTCACCGACGATGAAGAGACTTTGAAGTTACTCGAAGGTATCGATGGGGTGTTCTTGGGTGGAAAGCAACGTTGGGCAAATGTGAAATTTTGTGAGATGGAAACGCATATCTTTGAGCCTGTGGATTTGAACCGGCCCGTTGCTGTATCATTGCTGACACCCGCACTTTTCGATGGTGGAATTGCACCGAAATCGGGACAGATATCTAATAAGCAAATAGTAGCAATTGTCGGTGCAAAGAAGGTTGCGATCTCGGGCTGGGATTTGGAGAACAATACGAACAAGCCGATATACCATGCGGCCGCACCAGGGAGTGTGTATTATCTGAATGGTTCTTTGGATACGGGTGCAACGCTGCAAGAGAGTGATTTAACGGATTTCGGGTTTGGAAAGGTTGCTTTCATGAGCTGGGAATATTTCAAGGGGGAGGTATAGAAGATGTGTAACGGTGTTAATAGAAACGATAGGGATATTTATTTTCTCTATGCAGAGACGCAGCTCCATGCGGGTGCAGGCTCTGACCTCGGGGTGATAGATTTGCCGATCCAGAGGGAGCGTGCAACGAAGTTTCCGATCATCCAAGGTGTGAAAGGGGCTTTGAGGTCTTATGCAACCACAAAGGCACAGAATTGTGGCGTTGAGGATATATTCGGTAGTGAGTTAGGCACTCAACAAGACAACAACACGACAAAGCCTGGCTGTGTAGCATTCTCGGAAGCAAAAATACTGCTTTTCCCCGTCAGAAATCCAGAACGTCTGTTCGTTTGGGTCACTTGCCCGCTTGCACTTTCGAGATATCTGCATGCCGCGAATGATGGGGATATAGAACAAGATATTATGGATGAATTTGCTTTAATATGCTCTGACAATGAGGCGTTGAGTAGTACAGATGGGCAGAGTCTGTTCTTGGAAGAGATCAAGGTCAATCAGAAAAAGTACAATAAGCTTGGCAGCGTCTTTGAGAAGTTGAGTTGCAGTGCACCGATAAAACTGCTCGAGGATAGGATGAAGAAGGATACTGTAGTTGTGAGTGATGATCTCTTTTCGAAGATCGTCGAGACGATGACGGAGGTCGTACCAAGGATAGCAATAGAAAACGGGGTAGCAAAGAAAGGGTCTCTATGGTACGAAGAATACCTACCTCAGGATACGGTCATGTACTTCGTGGCAAGGACGACGAACTATGGGAACAAAAACCACTTGGATGATTTGAGAAAAATGATAGACGGGAAATTGATAAGCATCGGTGGCAAGGAAACGGTTGGGAAGGGTATGGCTTGGGTCAAATGCTGTCGTCAGGAAGGGTGAGCTGTATGGAAATTCAATCGATGAGGATGGCACAGAAGGCGAAGGAATTGGTACAAAGTGTGAAAGGGAATAAGGAAGATTATCTGAGATTTGCACGTGGATTGGGTAGTATGTTCGTGCAGAACGGTCTTGCAGGTACGCTCATCTTTCTGAAACAGAAAAAGCAATTCGAGTTGATCGAGCATTTGAAGGAGTTGACGAAGCTCCAAACTGGATCTGATGAGCTTATCAGCATGCTGGTTGATTCGACAAACGTGAGTGATTGGGGTAGTGCGCACAATTATTTGAGGACGCAATCAGCCGCGTTAGAGTCAACGAAGTGGCTGAAAAGGTACGCTGAGGTCATATTGGGAAGTGAGAGTAATGATCATACGTAAGACTTGTCGAAATTTAAGTCTTTATTGGGATAAATGTGCGTTTATCCTTTATCCTGAAAAAGAAAAAGAATATGAAAAAGGCAAAAAGTTAGATCAGGAAATTTTGGGGGGTATGAAGGCTCAAGAAAATCGACTTAAGAAGTGTCTTGATCTGCTCGAGCAACGAAGAAAAGCGGTGGTTGAAGAGATGAAGGAGGCCATCGTTTTCGACTTCACAATGAAGCTGAAGGGACGACTCTTGGTAGGTTCGGGCAATCCATCAGCGCTCGAGGTGGGTATGACTTTTTCGAGAAACTACGGCGTGCCAATCATTCCTGGGAGTGCGTTGAAGGGGGCATTTTCGAATTACATTAAAGAAGAACCCGAGAAGGTAAAGATAAACGAGGATTTGAAGTTCATCTTCGGGCAGGGTGATCCAACTAAGGAGGACGACAACACAAGGGGTGCAATCGTTTTCTTAGATGCCATCCCACAAGAGGCGGTCTCATTCGAATTGGACATAGTGAACAACCACTTCCAGCCTTATTACATGGAAGAAAGTAACCCACCAAACGATTGGTACAATCCTGTGCCAGTAGCTTATCTGGTCGTCTCAAACACTGCATTTAGGTTCACCGCATTGTACAACTCGATGATGACGTTGCCGAAAGACAAATTCATGACGCTAAAAAAGAGCATTGAGGAATCGTTCGTCGATATGTTAACATTGTATGGAGTAGGTGCAAAGACTAATTATGGATACGGCAGGTTTGTAAAGCACTGAGCAGAAAAATTGTAGGGCTTGAAAAATTAAAAAGACCAGGCGATGGAGCTGAATAGTCCGTATCGCCTGGTTTTGTTTTAGAATTTAGAATATGGCTATCTTACTCAATTTTCAATCAACTTTCAACTCTCAACTCTTAAATCGGTTAAATCATGCTGCCTTCGCTAAATAGTGATGTGTCTTCACTGAGCAGTCTTTCCGAGAGTTTTCTGAGGTGTTCTTTTTCTTCTTTTATGATTTCTTCCACTGCCTTTGATTCTGGTACGATGGATTTTATCTCGTTGTAGTATATGATGGAGTCTTTCTCCACTTCTATGGCTTTTCTCAGTGCGGCGACCATGGTTTCCGGCACTTCTTCTTTATTCAGTTCCGGGAATATGAATGCCTTTGCATATGTTTCCGCATAACCGCTGACTTCTTCATTTTGCCATGTTGCCAACGTTGGTTCCGATTCGTATTTTTGCATGATCTCTTGGAATCGCTTTTCGTGGTCTCTCTCTTGGTTTGCAAGTTCTTCAAATAGGCTCTTCAATGCGCCAGATGTCTTTGCGGCAAGTTTTGAATAGTATGAATACCCCGTTCCCTCGATCTTTACTGCAACTGCAAGTAAGTCTTTGCCCGTCATGTAAATCCCTCCTCTTTGCATTCTCTGTGTCTTTGTGCTTTTGTCCCGTTTGTCGATTTCTAATTAGTGCGTTTTTAGTTTGCATGTGCGCTTATTATTTATTATATCATACTTCTTTGTATTTTTTCCAATTCTTTATCTGTACGTGTGGTTTGTCTGGGAAGTCTTTCCAATCGCCACCCCATTCTAATTCGAGTTTTCTCACAATATCACCGCATCTTTGCCAGAGTCTATCGTTGTTCCATGCGGGCTTTCCACTTACGAGTGGGACGAAATCGAAGGCAAGACCGTAGCAATGAGGAGAGTCTTTGAGTTGTGTCACTATGACGTTCTCTTTCTCTGTGATTGGCAATAGACCTGCTTGCTTGCGTGCACCGTTGACTGTGTCAAGTGTTGTTCTGCCTTGTAAATAGAGCGCCGCTTGCTCTTCTTTTGTCCTGAATGTATTGTAGATGATGACCGATATGCCTGAATTCCTGCACATTTCAATGAATTGAGTTGCCTTGTTTCTAAGCTGCGGTACAAGTCTGTTCAAATCTGCCGTCATGTGTAACCACCCCTATTAGTATATCTACGCACTTGTATACAAAAGTATACTGCATGGTTAGGCAACACAAAAATTGTTAAATTCAAATTAAATTATTGACAGAAATCCCATATCTTGTTGTATAATTATCGTGTTAAATTTGTCGCGGTTTCTCATCATTTGTTGAGGAGGGGTTTGGATGGAGCATTACGGCTGGCTCGGTTTGTTGCCACCTATTTTGACGATAACCTTGGCACTCGTTACGAAAGAAGTGATTTTTTCGCTTTTTACGGGTATTTTCGTGGGTTACCTCATCGTGAGTAGTTGGAATCCTATCACAGCATTGATAGGGGTAACGGACGGACTTGCCAACGTTTTGAACGATGGATGGAACATCCGTATTGTGTTGTTTTGTGCGATGCTTGGCGCATTGGTTGGGCTTACGCAGGCAACGGGGGCAGCAAATGCGTTTGGAAAGTGGATGGCTTCAAAGGTAAAGACGAGGGTAGGTACTTTGCTCGTTACGTGGTTCTTCGGTCTTGTGATATTCATCGATGATTATTTCAACTCTCTGACTATCGGTACGGTTATGAGACCTGTGACGGATGAGAAGAAGATATCGAGAGCAAAGCTTGCCTACATACTCGATTCAACCGCGGCAACGGACAGCTCGATAGCTCCTATCTCAAGTTGGGTCGTCACGATCATGAGTATCACGAAGGCTTCCGAGGGGTTCGACAAGCTTGGGGTGAATGAATTTATCTTCTTCATCATGCTCATTCCTATAAACTTGTATGCAATCATCGCACTTTTGATGGTTGTGCAAACGAGTGTGAGGAAGGATTTCGGTCCAATGCTTGTAAGTGAGGCAAGGGCAATTAAGGGAGTTGGGCTGTATAACGAAGAGAAGTATGGCCAGCCGACTGGAAAGCTTGAGAACATAGACGTTACGGGCGGCAAGGCGCAGGCTAAGGATATGATTATTCCACTCGTTGTGTTAGTTATTTTGGCAGTTGTCTTCTTCCCGATGACGACGTACCTTGGTGCGATCGATGGGGAGAATATAAAGACGTTGAGTGAAGCTATGAATTCTATGACTTTAGGTGAGGCGTTCAACAACACGGATGCCTCCAAAGCGCTATTCTATTCGTCGATCTTTACGGTTGTTTTTACATCGCTGTACTACATGTTCAGAAAGTTGTTGAATATAGTGCAAGTTGGGCAGGCGTTGACGGATGGTATTAAGTCGATGGTACCTGCTTTGATAATATTGACACTTGCTTGGACGATCGGCGGCATAATCAGAATGGGACCTGAAGATGGTGGATTAGGTTTGGGTAGATATCTCGCCGAGGTTGTTGCTGCCGGAAATTTCCCGATTTGGTTGTTGCCAATTGTTGTGTTCCTCATTGCGGCATTAATCTCTTTCGCAACTGGTACGAGCTGGGGCACGTTTGCCATTATGATTCCAATTGCGATGCCTATAGCAATTGCATTGGCTGAAAAGAACGGCGCTAGTATGATGAATACTGCCCTAGTAGGAGTTGGTGCAGCAATTGGTGGTGCAATCTTTGGAGACCATTGTTCACCTATTTCCGATACGACTATTCTCTCTTCAACTGGTGCAAATTGTCCACACCTGGAACACGTTGAGACTCAGATGCCGTATGCAATATTTGCTATGTTGGTTTCCGCAGTCGGATATCTGTTTGCTGGAATATTCGATAACCCATATATCGGTACGCTCGTTGCACTCATCACTTTCTTCGTCGCTTACGAAATTGTGATTAGGGTTATGAAATCAGACGTGGATAGTGTGAATCTTGATGCGGTCAAACAAAAAAAGTGATTTGTGGAAAGATGATTGAAGGATAGATAAAAGATAAATGAAAAAAGGTCGGAGATGATAGTTTCCTCCGGCCTTTTTATTTGTTTTACTCTTCTTAGTCTGTCTTTATTCTTTTATCCTTTGTTATTCGTGCTTATCTGCTCTTGCATTTATTGCCTCCCAAAGTTTGTTTATCTCATCACCTTTTTCTTTGAATATCTTGAGTAGTTGAGGGTCGAAGTGATTGGGGTCTGTTCTTCCATCACCTTCTAAGATTATTTTCATGGTCTGCTCGTGGGTGAATGCCTTTTTGTAGGGGCGTTCTGATCTCAGTGCGTCGTATACGTCTACGAGCGCTACAATCTTTGCTTCTATTGGAATGTCTTCGTTTTTGAGACCGAATGGATAACCACTGCCATCCGCTTTTTCGTGGTGATAGAGTGCGATGTTCCTTGCAAGTTTGAAGTATTCTTTGTCACCTATGATTTTTGCACCGTAGAGTGTGTGTCTTTTCATTTCTTCGAATTCTTCATCTGTCAGTCTACCTGGTTTTGTGAGTATGTCTTTTGGTACCAATATCTTCCCTATATCGTGGAGTGGTGAGAATACTTGTATGTTCTCAATGACGTTGCTAGGTAGTCCCAACTCGCTTGCAAGGAATGCGGAAAGCTCGCTTACTCGCCCTATGTGGTCACCAGTGACTTCGTCGTACGATTCTGCAATTACCGCAAGTTGTTGTGCAAAGTCTATGTATGAATTCTCTATCTCTTTGGATACCTTCTCGAGATCCTCGTACGCACTTTCGAGTTCTTCGTTCGTAGCCCGCAGTTCTTGCATCGTTGCCGTGATCTCCTCGGCAAGGTTGGCGTACTGTCTGATGAGTTCATTCGTTTCCTTTACCCTACAGGTGGGCAATTTCGATTCATCGAATACTTTGGTATTTGAAAAGTCTTTCATCGATTCGATGAGTTTGATGAATGGTGTTGCTATCTTTGTCGCTGATGTTCTTGCAAGAACACCTGCAATTAGCAATATGATTAGCGTGGCAATGATTGCTGCAACAAGGCCACCGATAATGGGTGTGAGGAAGGTTGTCATGTCGAATTCTGCATAAACCAGCAGTGGTTCCATCAATACGTCTTCAACGTTCAGTTGCAATTTATCTGCAAATGTGAATGTAGAGATGTCCCGACTAGTGTAGGGCTCGTTTGATTCCATGACTGAATTTAGAATATCTGTGATCTTGGCATTGTACGTTTCATCGGCGGCATCTTCAAAACTCTTGCCGTAGAAATAGACTCTCTCCATTTTTGTGTTGTACATTACGAACTTCTTTATCCCTGCAATAGTTGTGAATTTGTTGATGTTGGTGACGACTTCATCGTTGTCTATTAGGTTTTTTTCATATTGGATAAGGTAGTATTTGTCATCTGCTTTGAAGAAGACCTTCGTCAAGACACCACCGGTTTTCATGCGCTCTTGTATGATGTAATCGTATTTGTCAGTGAGTTTTGTTGATATTTCCTGTGGTATTGCAGAACTGTCTACGAGTTCTATGGATGGCGCAGCTTCTTTTCTATCAATTTGATTTAAGAATTCTTGCAGGTACTTCTCCGTATTTGCAGGGTCTGTGGCAATTTGGATTGTAGCATCGTCAAGCTGCTGTTTGATTTGCGTGTCTTCATGTTCTATGAAATCGTCGAATACGTAAACGAGTGAGTTTATTATAGTTTCAAATGTCAATTTTGATGTGTCCTGATAGTGTCTTTCTATACTGTTGCCTATAATGACGTAAAGTACGACAAGAGATACGACTGTGAGGATAACCAGACTGACGCCATGCCACGTGAGTATTTTGCTTAGTTCTATTTCTTTATCTTTTCCCAACCTATTTGTCTTTTTACGTTCCTCATCCATTCTTTCAATCTCCTTTCGCATCTGAAAGTTGCATGAGTAGATTATATCACCTATCAACATCATTTTACTTAAAGATTCTTTAAGAAAGATTAAAAAAAGGTGGCAGTTAAACATTGCCACCTAAATATCCGTGGGGATTATGGCTGGTCTGGACGGTGGGATTTGAACCCACGACCACCAGATCCCGATTCTGGCGTTCTAGCCATCTGAACTACGCCCAGCCGACTTTTTGACAATAGTTATTTTACCACAGATCGCATCTTTTTCAAGTGATGCACTTTGAAGCTTTGTGGTATAATGAAAATAGGGTGCTTGTCAGATGAAGGAGGCGGCTATAGTGGATAATATTGAAGAACTCGCGATAGAAGGTTTTTGAGCTTGGTGCGATGATTTCTCTACAACACCATGAGCGATGGGATGGTACGGGTTATCCGTATGGATTGAAGGGTGATGAGATAGCACCTGAAGCAAGGATCGTCCAAGTTGCCGATGTCTTTGAGGCACTTACGCACGATAGATGTTATCGCTCTGCTTGGCCTATCGATAAGGCGGTTGATTACATGCACGATATGAGGAACAAGCAATTTGCACCGGATGTGATCGATGTTTTTACCACGCGCCTTTGGGATATTCTGGATATTTTGAATCAATACAAGGATTAGATAAAGATTAGAGTTTTTGCTTTTGTGCGATGAATGCGTCGATGCTTTGAATGGCCTGCTTGAAGTCTGCTGGGATGCGTGCGATGAATTTTACTCGTTCGTTTGTCCTCGGGTGGTAGAATGACAAGCTTAGTGCATGTAGCATTTGGCGGTTTATACCGAAGATGATGTCTTCTTTTGCACGTCCGTATACTTCGTCTCCCATGAGTGGGTGACCTATGTATTTCATGTGTACCCTTATTTGGTGGGTCCTACCTGTTTTTGGATACGCTAGTACGAGTGATGCTATATCATCGAATTGTCTGACGACTCTGTAGTTTGTCATGGCAGGCTTACCGATTTGTGACGCAGTGGTTGTCATTCTTACGCGCAATATGGGATTGCGTGCTATGTTTATCTCTATGTTGCCTTCCTTTTTTTCAACTGCACCTTTGACTAAGCATATGTATGTCTTTTCCGTGAGTCTGTCTTTGAATTGTTTGGTGAGCGATTGGTGTGCGAGGTCGTTTTTGGCAATGACCATGACTCCGCTTGTGTCTTTGTCAAGTCTGTGGACGATGCCGGGTCTGAGTATGCCACCTATGCCACCGAGGTCTGTACAGTGGTATAGCACGGCATTGACGATCGTGCCCGATGTGTGCGATGGTATCGGATGTGTGATTATGCCCGGCTGTTTGTTTATGACGATTATATCTCTATCTTCGTATATTATGTCAAGCGGTATGTTCTCGGGTTCGATCTGTGGTAGTGTCGGTTTGTCCGGCATCTCTAAGGTAATTGTATCCCCAGACTTCACCTTGTGACTCGGCTTCTTGGAAATTCCATTCACCAGCACTTCCCCATTCTTTATCGCTTTCTGTATGTACGTTCTGGAGATCCACTCCGGTGTTTTCTCGAGCACGAATTTGTCGAGCCGCCAGCCATTTTCCCTGTTTGTCACTTGTATGTCCACTATCTTCCCTCCGATTGCTGTCTTTTTCCATTCTTTTTGTTTTGGATTCTGCGATGAGCATTTGTATCACGAGTCCAATGCTACCGAACATGATGGACATATCCGCTATGTTGAATACAGTGGGCCAGTGAATCATCGTGATGAAGTCTACAACGTATCCGAACCTTATCCTGTCTATGAGGTTGCCAAGCGCACCGCCTAAGATGAATGCAAAGAATATTTGCGTACTCTTTTTCATCTCGATGAATGTTGGGATGATGGACATGACTACTACTATGAGTAACGTTAGGTATATGACGATCTCTTTTACGCCAGATAATAGTCCAAATGCAACACCTGTGTTCGTCGCATATGTGAAGATGAAGAATCCGGATAGGATTTTTATCTGTCCCCGAAGGTATAGTGTTGCAATGTATTTTGTGATTTGATCCAAAACGAGTGTCAATACGAGCCAGAACATTTAATCAACCTTTCCGATTATCATCGTATAATTTTTGGGTAGTTATATCTTTCTGTAAATGAACGATGAGGCTATTTCTAATCCCAGGTTTTTGTAGTTGAATATCCTTTCTGTGTTGCCGACGAAGAGTAATCCACCCGGTCTAAGGCTCTCTGAAAAGCGTTTGTAGAGTTGGTCTTTTGCCTCCATCTCAAAGTATATGACGACGTTTCTGCACATGATGAGGTCAAAGCCTTTTTCAAATGGGTCTTGGAGTAGGTTGTGCCGTTTGAAGACAACTCTTGCCTTTACGTTCGGCTTGACTATGTATCTGCCATCTCGGACGATGAAGTATTTCTGTATGTATTCTTGCGGTGTGCTTACCATGGACCTTTCTTCGTATTCGCCAACTTGTGCATGTGTGAGTACGCCCATATCTATGTCTGTCGCAATGATTTTGGCTGATTGTGGTGCTTTGAGTTCTTCAAGCACCATCGCAAGTGTGTATGGTTCTTCACCAGATGAACAACCGGCACTCCACGCTTTGAATTTTGTGCCGCTCTCTTTTAGAAGCTGTGGTATGAATTTGTCTTTGAGTTCTTGCCATTTATCGGGGTTTCTGAAGAATTCGGTGACGTTTATCGTCAATTTGTCAAGGAATTCGTCTTTCTTCTTGTTGTCTTTGAGTATCATGTCAAGGTATTCTTTGTACGACTTGCAATTGTATTTCCTTATGAGCATCTCTATGCGTCTCTTCATCCTCTCAGGCTTGTATCCAGAAAGGTCTAATCCCATCGTTTCGTTTATTCTTCCAACGAACCATGTGAATTCTTCCCAAGGAAATTCTGGACCCTCACCAGATTGGAAATTCGAAATCCAAGCGAATTTCTTTCCCTTTGCATCGTCCAGTGACATACATATCGCCTACCTTCCAAGAAGCGTTCCAGATAGTTGCGCCGCTCTTTTGATCTTTTACGATGTTCATTGTTAAGTTATCTATTTTAACGGAGAATCCGAAATCGATATTGATTGCGTTGTTTGTTGTATTCGATGCACTTGAATCTGTGTATCCAGTTGCATAAACCAAGAAGTTGTCAGTGGAGAAGGTTCCGCCTATGCCTGTTCTTGTGCCATAGAATGCATATATGTTCTTTCCAACACCGAAGTTGAATCCGTCACCGACGCGTTCGAGGAAGATGTCCGCCCACTTCGTTTTGAATGAGATGCTTACTGCCTCGCTGTTTCCTAATATCGATAGCATATCGTCTTGGTGGATGAGATAATCACCGTAGTAGCCCGTATTTACCCACGTGGAATGCCACGTTTTAGAGGCAGGGTTTATGAATGTGGTGAATGGTATATCTCCGTTGAATGTTGTGTATGTGACTTTGTAGGGATAATCATCGAATTGGAAGTAGTCTATCATGTTGGAAAAATCTGGATTGATGTATATGATACCGCGCTTTTGGTCTATGGGTATATCTAATTTGAATTTTGTATTGAATTTCCAGAATGAAAAGTCGTACCGTGCTATTAGACCGTAAGTAGTGTCAAATGGAGAGACACCGAAATAAAGCGTCTCTCCAAATGTTATTGAAGTATATGCTGTTGCAAACAGAAAGATAACAATGTATAGAATTTTTGCCACCGACTTTTGGCTTTTCAACTCGCTACCACCTGTAATCTACACGTTGTCTGTAGCTTATGTCTTTCCTTTATCTTTCTTTAGCCTTCCAATTTCTCCATTATCGCGTCGAGTTCCGCATCATCTATATCGAAGTTTCCAAATACTTCTTGGACGTCGTCGTTTTCTTCGAGTGCATCGACGAGTTTGAGGACTTTCTCTGCCTCTGAACCTGTCACTTTGACGCTGTTCTTTGGCTTGTATATCATTCTGGCCTCGCCTTCAAATCCGTTCTTTGCAAGTTCGTCTCTCAATGCGGTCATAGATTCTGGTGCAGTGTATACAAGTACAGGGTCTCCCTCTTCTATGTCCTCTGCACCTGCATCTATCGCAAGTAGCATGAATTCGTCCATGTCTGAAATCTTCTCTGCGGGTATTTCGATGACACCTTTTCTTTCAAAGAGCCATGCAACTGACCCGCTTTCTGCGAGTGAACCACCATTTTTGCTGAGTATGTGCCTGAGTTCTTGTGCCGTTCTGTTCTTATTGTCTGTCAGTGTGAGGATGTAAAGTGCGACGCCACCTGGTGCGTATGCTTCGTATATGATTTCTTCGTATCTTTCGCCTTCGAGTTCTCCCGTACCTTTCTTTATGGACCTTTCAACTGTATCTCTTGACATGTTGGCTTCTCTTGCTTTTTCAAGTACCGTTCTCAATCTTGGGTTGGTGCTTGGATCTCCGCCACCTTCTCTTGCTGCAACGATGATTTCTCTAATTAGTTTCGTGAATACCTGTGACTTCTTTGCATCCTGCGCTGCTTTCCTATGTTTAATATTTGCCCACTTATTGTGTCCTGACATACTCTCTTCCTCCTTATACCGAATTCAGTTTTAACGATTCTTAAACGATTCTACGCTCAATAGGTGGTTATAATTGTTGCTTTTCTCCAGGGTTTATGACCTTGTCAATTATACCATATTCCTGAGCTTCTTGTGCACTCATGAAAAAGTCTCTGTCTGTGTCTTTCTCTATTCTTTCTATAGGTTGACCTGTGTGTTTGCTGAGGATGTCGTTCAATACGTGTTTCATTCTCAGCAGTTCTTTGGTGAGTATCTCAACATCCTTCGCACTACCTTCGACTCCGCCGAGTGGTTGGTGAATCATTATTCTGCTGTTTGGCAGTGCAAATCTCTTGCCCTTTGCACCCGCTGCAAGTAGTACTGCGCCCATCGATGCAGCTTGCCCTATGCATATCGTCGCCACGTTGCATTTTACGTACTGCATTGTGTCGTATATCGCAAGTCCTGCTGTCACAGAACCTCCCGGTGAGTTTACGTACAGTTGGATGTCTTTGTCCGGATTGTCCGCCTCTAAGAAGAGGAGCTGTGCAACTACGAGGTTCGCAACGTAGTCGTCTATCGCACTGCCAAGAAATATGATCCTATCTTTCAATAGTCTGGAGTATATATCGTATGCGCGCTCGTATCTACCTGTTGTTTCTATAACTACTGGAACGTACTGATCAATTATCTTTTTCATCTCTTTTTCTCTATCCATCAAATCATCTCCCAAAATCCCGAATCTTCTGCATCACTCAGCGTCAGGATTCTCGCTCTCTTGTTTCCCTTGATTTTCTTGCTTCTCTGCACTTTCTGAATTTTGTGCGTTTTCGTTACTTGGGTTGTTGAACGAGACTTCTTCGATCTCTGCCTTTTCGGCAAGGACCTTTGCTACTTTCGTCTCAACAATTTCCATGATGACTTCGTTTCTCAAATCTTGTCTGCTCTTGATGAGTGCTTCTGCCCTGTCTGGACTGACGCCCCACTCTTCGGATACGCTTGCTGCATATTCTTTTATGTCGTTATCATCGACTCTTATGTCGTTTTCTTCGGCTATCTTTTTGACTGCAAGGTCTTTCTTCAACAAGTTGATGTAGTAGTTCTTGAGATCTTCGACGAGTTTTTCCTCACTACCGTAGTTCTTTATGTATTCGTCGTATCTGCCTTCTTTTCTCAAGTTGTCGATGATGTCCTCTACTGCCCTTTGTATGGTCTTGTCGCTCAGATCTATCTCAACTGCGGATGGTAATTGGTCGATTATCTGCATTCTGTAGGAATCTGCAAGTTCTTTGTCGTATACTTGCTTACCTTCCGATTTGAACATGTCTTTTAATTGGTCTACAGTCTCAACGTTTTCGATCGAGAGGCTCTGTACGAATTCGTCGTTGAGTTCTGGGAGTATTCTGTTGTACACTTGCTGGACTTCGAGGATGTATTTGTATACTACGGTTGTTCCTTCTCTTTCAAATGTCTTTTCGAATTCTACAACTTCTCCCGCCTTTTTGCCGTACAAGTTCTTCACAACGTCTCTTTCATCATCGGCAAGCAAGACGTACTCTTTCTCTTCCGCTTTTCTGATCTCTTTGTCGCCGGAAAGTACGGTTTCTTTAACTTTTACAAGATCTCCTTCTTTGGCAACATCATCTTTTGGCTCGAGTATCGCATGTTCTTCTACAACATATTTGGTCCTCATGTCAACGTAACCATCCAGCACTTCGTCTTCTTTTGCTTTCTTTACCTTGAGTTTTGTTGTATCGAGAGTTATCTCCGGTTCAAGGTGCATCTCAACAGTTATTTTACCACCATCTGCACTTATCTGTGCATCTGTGATGACCGGTGGAATGACTAAATTTGGTTTTTCTTCATCTAATTTTGCATCTACTTCTTCTATGGCTTCGTCCAATACGTAGATGTTGTAAAAGTCGTCTCTGAGTCTAAGTTTGTAGGCTTCTTTTGGTACCCTGCCAGGTCTGAATCCTTCTATCAGATACTTCTTCTTATTGAGCTCATCCACCGTTTTGTTTTCAAGTCTTTTTACATCATTTGCATCTAAAATGTATTCTCTTACAACGACGTTTTTGTCGCGCGATACTTCGTTGATTTCCATTATTTGCACCTCCCGAGCGGAAAAAACTGCGATTCTGAAGTCTCTGAAGCTCTCTGCTACATTTCTATACTACATTCTTATACTACAATGCTACATTCATTTGAAAAGGGGCACTTGTGCCCCCTTCAATTTTTGAATTTTTCGGATGTCGATTTCTTATTCTACTAACTGAAGTACGGACATCTCTGCGCCGTCGCCTCTTCTTGCACCAACTTTTATTACTCTCATGTAGCCACCGTTTCTTTCGAGATATTTGGGCGCAATTTCATCTACGAGTTTGTTTACCAATTTTCTATCGCCTAATTCTGCGTATATTTGTCTTCTAATTGCAACGCTTGCCGCCTTGCTTGTGTCTTTTATCTTCTGTGCCTTGATAGCTTTTGTGATGAGTTTTTCAACGTATTCTTTTCCTACTTTTGCCTTCACTGTTGTTGTCATGATCGTTCCGTGGTCTATGATTTCCTTTGCGAAGTTTCTCATCAAGCTATCTCTATGCGTGCCGTATCTATTGAGCTTTGTCCTTTTCATTCTGTGTCTCATGTCACTTGTCCCCCTTTCTTAGCGACAGTCCAAATTTTTCTCTTAGCTTTTCTCTTACTTCTTGGAGAGATTTGAGACCGAAATTTTTGATTTTCATCAATTCGTCCTCGCTCCTTGAAAGCAGGTCGGCTATGGTCTCTATCTTATCTCTCTTCAAGCAGTTGAGCGATCTTGCTGACAAGTCCAATTCTTCGATTCTTTTGGACATGATGTCTTCCGTTGCACTGAATTCTTCTTGAGTGGGAATTGCTTCTTGGACAGCGGGTATCGGCAATTCTTCGACATCGCTGAGACTCTGTTCTATGAAGTTGAAGTGGTCAAGGATTATTCTAAGTGAGTGTTTCAAAGCCTCCGATGGTTTTATACTCTTCTTCGTCCAGATTTCGAGAACAAGTTTTTCGTAGTCTGTTCTCTTATCAACACGTACGTTTTCAACTGTCCAGTTGACTTTGGTCACTGGGCTGTATATTCCATCGAGTACGATTATGCCTATTTCCGGCCTTTCGTTTATCTCACTTGCAGGGACAAAGCCCTTTCCGAACCTTGCATACAACTCTATCTCTATGTCCGCATCCTCGTCAAGGCTTGCTATGTAATGGTCTGGATTTACTATCGCAACGCCTGCAGGGCAATTTATGTCCTTTGCAGTCAAGATCCCCGGGCCTTTTTTGTTGATCGTGAGTTTCACGGGCGACTCAACGTAGGCCTCGACTCGGAGTTGTACTTTCTTGAAGTTCAATAGCATTTCCATTATATCTTCTTTTACGCCATCTATGGTATCAAATTCGTGGTACTTTTCCGGACGAATGAATCGCACATCCGTTATGGCAAAACTTGGTATGGAAGAAAGTAGTACTCTTCTAAGTGTGTTACCAACGGTTACCGCATATCCTTTGTCCAATGGCATGAGCGAGTATTTAGCATAGTACTGTTCTTCCAGTTCTGTCTGTTCCTCCAACTTGAATTTCTTTGCAATTGCCATTAGGATCACCTCGAGTAGAATTCAACAATGGCTTGCACATTCACCGGTAGGTCTCCGATTTCTTCAAGTTGCGGGTCTCTCACATACACTCCTTTGTATTGATCAAAATCTACTTCAAACCAAGGAGAAATAGCCCTGCCTTTGTTGAGCTCGATCGCTTGCTTTATGGGTTCGATGCCCCTGCTCGATTCTTTGATCGATATGGTGTCGCCTGCTCTAACTTGGTATGATGGTATGTCAACTTTCTTGCCGTTGACAAGGATATGGCCATGGAGTACAAGTTGTCTTGCAACTCTTCTGTTAATCGCAAATCCTAACCTGTAAACAACATTGTCGAGTCTTCTTTCGACTTGATGAACCAAGTTTTCACGGGTATCTCCCGCTTGTTTCGCCGCTCTTTCGTAGTAAATCCTGAATTGTTTTTCGAGCACACCGTACAGTTTTCTCATCGTCTGTTTGGCTCTCAGTTGTAGTCCGTATTGAGTGAGCTTCTTCTTCTCATGACCGTGTTGGCCAGGTGCGAATGGTCTCTTGTCAAACGGGCACTTTTCACCATAACATCTTTCACCTTTAAGGTAAAGTTTCATGCCTTCTCTTCTACATTGTTTGCACAAAGGTCCTGTATTACGCGCCATCGTTTTCCCTCCTTATCTTACGTTGATAATGTTAACCAATTTAGTGAAAAATGTGCGATAATATTGTTGAATACTGAAAAGGGATATCACCCCCCTGTTAGGAGGCGATACTCAATGATCAAATGTCCACACTGCGGTTCCTCTAACTTCTACAAAAATGGACATTCTCAAAGTGGCTCCCAACAGTACTTCTGTAAGTCTTGTCACAAGACCTTCCGTCCTTCTTCTTCCAAAAAACCTAAACTCTTCTCTTTTATCTATCCTAGATGTCCTGTTTGTGGTAAGTCTATGGAAATTTACAAAATCCGTCGTGGCTTTGTCAGATTCCGCTGTAAGTCTTGTAAAACCAAGACTAACATTAGTCGTTTTTTGCCTCCTGATCCTATCTCTTCTTCTCTTTCTACTTTTTCTTCTCGTGTTCATCCTTACTTCGTGTTCTTAGCTATTTTCCTCTACTTTAAACGTAATTTGTCTTTCCGCGCTATTGCTGATTCTTTGCCTATTCATATCTCTCATGTCTCTATCTACAAGTGGGTCATCAAATTTGGTTCTCTTCCTTTCTCTTTCTCTTCTGCTTTCTTCCTCAGCGCTGATGAATCTGTTCTACTTTTCAAAGATAGAAAGTATTACATTTGGTTCCTTGTCGATTGGAAAACTTCGAAGATTGTTGCTTGGCATTTCTCTAGATATCGTGATTATTCTAATGCTATCAAGTTACTCAAACAAATTAAACAACATCCTAACACTATCACTACTGATGGACTTCCTGTGTACAAACAAGCTATTGAAGAACTGTTCGGTACAGGTGTACATCAGAGAGTGCGTCTTGGTTACAACAATGCTGTTGAATCAAGGTATTCACTTCTCAAAGATTTCATACGCATGAAGCGAGGATTCAAGAAATTCAGTAACATACCGAAATACATCAATGGCTGGGTATACATCCACAACTTATTCAAAGACTTACGAGGTGACAAGAATGCCATTATTCAATTCTTACTCTCTACCATCACGCTAAGTTAACAGCATCCTTACGTTAAACACTGAAAAATTCAAATGCTTTGAGCTACTTTGGAACGTTCTTAATCGATTCACGATTAGACTCTTCTGCGTTTCGGGGGCCTACAGCCATTGAACGGAATTGGCGTAGCGTCTTTGATGTTGTCAACTTCGATACCTGCCGCTTGGAGAGTTCTTATTGCAGTTTCTCTACCTGCTCCAGGTCCTCTGACTACGACATCTACCCTCTTGATACCGATTTTAACCGCATCCTTTGCGATCTTATCTGCCGCAAGTTGAGATGCATATGGTGTTCCTTTTCTTGTGCCTTCAAATCCTGCCGTTCCACCACTGCCCCAGCTGAGTACGTGGCCATTTGGATCTGTTAAGCAAATTATTGTGTTATTGTACGTAGATTTGATGTGTACTACACCGTGGTCAACTGCTACTCTTTTCTTCTGTTTTGCCTTTTGTCGACCCTTTGCTACCGCCATTCACTTTCCCTCCTTCAAGTGCTCTCTTTAATACTTTACATCTGCACCACGAACTGTTCAGTCACTTTGTCTCACTTCGTATCACTTTGTTTCCTTGTTCCGGTTCTTACTTGCCCTTTTTCTTAATTCTACTTGGTCTTGGACCTTTTCGAGTCCTTGAGTTGGACCTTGTTCTCTGGCCTCTGACTGGAAGGCCGAGTTTGTGCCTTAAGCCGCGGTAACACCCTATATCTGTTAGTCTCTTTATATTTCTCATGACGTCTGTTCTTAACTCACCTTCAACTCTGTAGTTCTGTTGAATGTAAGTGGCTATCTTGCTTATCTCGTCTTCTGAAAGGTCTTTTACCCTTTTGTCAGGATCGACCCCTGTATTTTGGCATATTTCCATTGCACGCGTTGGACCAATACCGTATAGGTATCGCAATGATATGTTGACTTTTTTGTTGCTTGGTATTTCAACACCAACAATACGAGCCATCAATCTCCCTCCTTAAAAATGGACTTTTGCATTCTTCGCTCTTTTGACGCTTTGGTTTTCATCAGCCTTGCCTCTGATTGTGCTTTGGGTTTGCTTTGCAAACAACGTAGACTTTTCCTCTTCTTTTGATGATTTTACAGTATTCGCATCTCTTTCCAACCGATGCTTTTACTTTCATTTTAATCTCTCCTTTCGAGATTTTTCTCTCTGCCTTTTATGAATTTTGCTTATTCTTCTTCGTATGGCTCTTCTTCGCCCTTTGCATCGAGTTTCTTTCTGTAGACTATCCTGCCTCTCGATAGGTCGTATATCGTGAGTTCTACGACCACTCTGTCGCCAGGTACAAGTCTAATGAAGTTCTTGCGCATCTTTCCAGATACATGGGCTAAGACTTTGTAGCCGTTGTCTAATTGAACTCTAAATGTGGCGTTCGGCAATGCTTCAATTATGTTTCCTTCCATTCTTATGATGTCTTCCTTGTTTTTCAGAAAAATCACCTCGCAGACCCTTGCGAATCCTACACACGTTGCTCGTTGAGTACCGTCAGTATTTCATAGCCGTCTTCTGTGACCGCAACGCTGTGTTCAAAGTGTGCAGCCCTTTTTCTATCTTCAGTTACAACTGTCCAACCGTCTTCCAGTATTTCTACGTGCCAGCCGCCTTCAGTAACCATGGGTTCTATTGCAATTGTCATTCCCTTTCTTAGTGTAACGCCTGTACCAGGTCTGCCGTAGTTTGGTACTTGTGGGTCTTCGTGTAATTCTCTTCCTACTCCGTGACCTACAAATTCCCTGACTACTCCGAATCCTCGCTCTTCGACGTACTGCTGCACTGCGTGCGATATGTCTCCAAGTTTTATGCCCGGTTTTATTATCTTGATCGCTTGCATCAAGGCTTCTTGTGTGGTCGCTACGAGCTTTCTACCAATCTCGTCTGTCTCGCCAACTATGTACGTGTAAGCTCCATCGCCGTAGTAACCTTGATAGATGGCACCAACATCTATTGAAACGATGTCACCGTTTTTAAAGACCTTTTTCTTGAGCGGAAAACCGTGTATGACTTCTTCGTTGACCGATATGTTCGTTATGTATGGGTATCCGCCGTATCCTTTGAATGCGGGTTTGCATCCATTTTCGTTCAGTATCTTTTCTGCTAATAATTCTACATCAAGAGCATTTGCTCCAATTTTCATGTACTCTTTCGCTTCTTGGAGTATCATTGCGACGACGCGCCCTGCAATTTTCATTTTTTCTATTTCTTCTTTTGTCTTCAGCCTTATCATTTTTTCTCTATGCCACCCAATATATTAAACAACAATTTCATGACTTCTTCTACACCTTTTGTACCGTCTAAGGTAAAAAGTTTGTTTTGATTTCTATAATATTCGATTAACGGAGATGTGTTCTTTATGTACACTTCGTACCTGCTTCTCACGATCTCTTCTTTGTCGTCATCTCGTTGGATGAGTTTGCCTCCGCAATCGTCACATACACCTTCTACTTTTGGCGGTAGTGTGATGATGTTGTATACCTTTCCACAATTTGAGCAGGTGCGTCTCGTTGAGATTCTGTTTACGACGGTTTCTTCGTCTACTTCAAAGTAGATGGCCCCATCGAGTGTTCGATGCATCTTTTGAAGCATCGCATCGAGCGCTTGCGCTTGGTTGAGTGTGCGTGGGTATCCGTCAAGTATGAATCCATTCTCGCAATCTTGTTTCTGGAGTCTCTCTTCAACGAGTGCGTTCGTGAGTTCGTCTGGGACTAAGTTGCCCGATTTGACTATGCTCTCTACTTGCTTACCAAGTTCAGTTTTGTTTGCTATGGCTTCTCTGAATATGTCACCTGTTGATATGTGTGGAATGTTGTATTTCTCTATTACTCGTTTTGCGTATGTGCCTTTTCCTGCACCCGGAGGTCCTAAGAATATGAGGTTCACGTTGTCACCTTCTTTTAATCCTCTGCACTTCTTTTACGATGCTCTATATGGCAGTTGTTTGATATTATCTTCTTCCAGATATCTTACCCTTTTTGACAAATCCTTCGTAGTTTCTCATTATGAGGTGCGCTTCCAATTGCTGTGCCACATCGAGTGCAACACCAACGGCGATAAGTGCACTTGTACCACCGATACCAAGGTTTGCACCTGTAACGCCTTGAATCAAGTATGGAAGCAGCGATATACCTACGAGGAATATGGCTCCAAGGAACGTTACTCTGTTTACGACGAATGTTATGTAATCTTCCGTCGGTTTACCTGCCCTGATGCCTGGTATGAATCCACCGTATCTCTTTATGTTGTCCGCCATGTCTTTTGGATCAATGACAACAACGCTGTAGAAGTAGGTGAAGAAGAAGATCATAACGGCATACAGAGTTATCATCCACGGACTGTTCGTGTTGAATGCTTTGACTGCCCACTCAGCCTGCGTTATCTGAGCTATCGCTTCAGGTATACTGATGATCGCCCATGCGAAGATTATAGGGATAACACCGGAGTGGTTGACTTTGATTGGTAAGTATGTGCTCGTGCCACCGTACACTCTTCTTCCAACCATTCTCGTTGCATATTCTACCTTTATTCTTCTCTCAGCTTGCTGAACGTAAATTATTGCAATGACCATGAACATTCCAACTGCAGCTACGAATATCCATTGGAGTATGTTGAGGTTCCCTAAAACGGCGTATCTCAAGTATGATGGGTATCTGGAGACTATACCTGCAAATATCATTATACTGATACCATTTCCGATACCTCTTTCTGTGATCCTATCACCAATCCACAGTAGGAACATCGTACCTGCAACCAACGTAATTGTTGAAACAATTGCAAATAGCCACGCATTGATCGCTATGATTCCCTGATAAGACTGTGACAATCCAAAGGAGACTACGAATGACTGTAGTGCTGCAAGTCCTATCGTCAAATACTTTGTGTATCTTTGATACTTCTTTCTGCCTTCTTCGCCCTCTTGGAGCATCTTTTTCAAAGAAGGTACGACTGAAGCAAGAAGTTGTAATATGATAGACGCATTGATGTATGGAGTGACACTCATCGAGAAGACCGAAAATCTGCTAAACGCTCCACCTGTGAAGACGTCGTAGAAGCTAAGCACGCCGCTGGTGAGCCCGCCACCTTGCTGAGCAAGTGCTTCCCCCCATGCCTTGATATTTATCCCTGGAACTGGGATGTATATACCAAGTCTGAAAACAAGTAACATCAAGAAAGTAAAGATGATCCTATCCCTAACCTCTGGAATTTTTATTGCGTTCTGGAGCGCTTTCCACATTATCAGCTCACCTCGGCCTTGCCACCAATTTTTTCTATCTTCTCCTTTGCTGTTTTACTGAACTTTTGAGCTTTGACTACAAGTGGCTTTGTGATTTCTCCTCTTGCTAATACCTTGACACCATCGTACACTTTGTTGATAATACCTTTTTCTAAGAGTATTTCCGGAGTGACTTCGTCGTTGCTATCAAATGCCTTATCAAGCGTTTCAAGGTTGACTATGGCATATACTTTCTTCGTGAAGTTTTTGAACCCGAATTTTGGTAGTCTTCTATGGAGTGGAGTCTGACCACCTTCCATCCAAAGATGGACCTTACCCGTTCCTCTCGACTTCTGACCTTTGAATCCCTTTCCGGATGTTTCTCCCTTTCCGGAACCTTGACCTCTACCTAATCTCTTGTATTTCTTATTTGAACCTGGAGTAGGTCTTAGATTGTCTATGGTAATCATCGCATTTCCCCCTCCTTATTCCTCTACTTCTTCTACTGTGAGAAGATGCTTTACCTTTTCTATCATGCCTCGGATCTGCGGATTGTCTTCTTTGACTACTGTCTGGTGCATCCTTTTCAATCCCAGTCTTCTCACCGTATCTTTTTGGTCGTACTTGTAGCCGATCGTGCTTCTGACAAGAGTTATCTTAAGCTTTTTCATATGTTAGCCCTCCTTTTTGACACCGCGAACGACTTGCGCCGGGGTTATGTCTCTAAGAGAGGCAATTCTCTCTATGGAGTACATGTTCTTTATACCGTCGACCGTTGCTTGGGCAAGTACAACTGGATTCGTTGCTCCCATTGCTTTTGTTAGCACGTTTTGAACCCCTGCAAGTTCCAGTATTGCACGTACTGTACCGTTTGCTATGATACCAGTACCAGGGGCTGCAGGTTTCATGAGTATCTTTGCTGCATCTTGTCTTCCAACTACTTCGTGGGGAATTGTACCTTTTACTACCGGCACATCTACGATGTTTTTTCTTGCACTGACAAGTGCCTTCCTAATTGCATCTGGCACTTCCCGTGCTTTACCCAATCCTATGCCGATTTTTCCATTCCTATTTCCAACAACTGCTAAGACTCTGAATGAAAGGTTCTTTCCACCTTTGGTAACTTTCGTTGTCCTTCTAATTTCGATTATTCTTTCTTCAAATGTTTCTCCAGCCTGTTTTACCTTTTCGGCTATTTCTGACACTTTGAGCACCTCCTAAGCCTTTACCTTAGAATTTCAAGCCTGATTCCCTCGCTGAATCTGCAAGGGCTTTGATTCTTCCATGGTATTTGTATCCGCCACGATCGAAGACTATTTCTTTGATTCCTTTTGCCGTGGCCCTTTCTGCTATGATTTTACCTACTTCTTTTGCAGCTTGTACGTTCCAAGTCTTCTGATTGAGTTTGTCCCTTAGTTCTTTCTCGACTGTGGAAGCAGCTACGAGTGTTACGCCTTTTGTATCGTCGATGATCTGGGCGTATATGTGTTTCTCGCTCCTGTAAACCGACAATCTTGGTCTTTCAGGCGTTCCTGATATTCTTTTTCTCAACCTTTTATGTCTCATCAATCTTAGTCTTTTGCGGTCTTCTCTCTTAATCACGTCTTATACCCCCTTATGCTTTCTTTCCTTCTTTAAGCTTGAGGACTTCGTTTGCATATCTTATGCCTTTACCACTGTATGCATTTGGTTCTCTCCACTTCTTTATGTCTGCTGCGTATTGTCCTACTTTTTGTTTGTCGATACCGCTGACTATGATCCTGTTTGGTGCTGGGACTTCTACTTTGAGGTCAGCCGGGACTTCCATTTCAACAAGGTGCGCATATCCCAACGTCATGACGAGCTTGTTCCCTTGCATCTGTGCCCTGTATCCGACTCCAACGATTTCGAGTTCTTTCTTGAATCCTTCTGTTACACCCACAACCATGTTTCTGACAAGTCTCCAGTATGTGCCAACCATTGCACTGTACTTTCTTTCTTCTGCTTTCCTCTTTGCCGTTTCTAAATTTGGACTGAACCACACTTCGTTACCTTGTACGTCTATCTTGACGTAGGGATGTGGTGTAATCTTCAACTCACCTTTTGGACCTTTTACCTTTATCTCAGAATCGGTGATTGAAATTTGGACGTTTGCTGGCAAAACAACAGGCTTTTTTGCTATACGTGACATGGACTACACCTCCCTTACCAGACGTAGGCAATGACTTCTCCACCGACTCCAAGTTCTGTTGCTTCTTTGTCGGTGATCACGCCTTTTGATGTAGATAAAATGGCTATGCCCAGTCCATTCTTGACTCTAGGAATGCTGTTTTGCCCAACGTATATCCTTCTGCCCGATTTTGAAACGCGGACGATTCCGTGAATGACTCTCTCTTTGTTTCTTCTTGAACCTTTGTATTTCATCTGTATTCTGAGTATGCCTTGTTTCCCATCTTCGATGTACGTGTATCCTTTGATGAAACCTTCCTTTGCAAGGATATCAGCTATCGACTTTTTCAAGTTCGAAGCAGGTACATCCAGTTGATCTTTAAAAACTAAGTTCGCATTTCTTATTCTTGTAAGCATGTCAGCTATTGGGTCGCTCCACACGGTCAACACCTCCACATTACCAGCTTGCCTTCCTAACGCCCGGGAGTTTTCCCTCGTTAGCAAGTTTTCTAAAGCAGACTCTGCATATTCCGAATTCTTGATACACGGAATGAGTTCTTCCACATATACTGCATCTGGTGTATTCTCTTACCTTATATCTTTTTGGCCTCTTCCATCTTTCAACTAATCCTTTTCTCGCCATTTAATCTTTCCCTCCTCAATTACTGCTTTTTGAATGGGAAACCAAGAAGTTCTAAGAGTCTTCTTGATTCTTCGTCTCTTTTTGCCGTTGTGACTATAACTATATCCATACCCTGAATCCTCTTCGTCTGGTCGGGCGATATTTCTGGAAAGACGAGTTGTTCTGTCAAACCGAAATTGTAATTTCCCTTTCCGTCAAATGAGTTTGGATTTAGTCCCCTGAAGTCTCTGACTTTTGGAAGGACAAGGTTGATGAGTTTATAGACAAAATTGTACATTCTCGGACCTCTCAATGTGACTTTTGCACCTATGGTCATGCCTTTTCTTATTTTGAAGTTCGATATGCTCTTCTTTGCCCTCGTGATGAGTGCTTTTTGCCCAGCTATTGCAGTGAGTTCTTTTGCATGTATTTCGGCGGTTTCCTTGTTTCTGGAACCTTCTCCAATACCCATGTTAACAACTACTTTCACGAGTTTTGGCACTTCGTGGATATTCGTGTATCCAAATTCTTTCATTAAGGCCGGGACTACTTCTTTCTGATACTTTTCTTTAAGTGGAATGAATTCGTAGGTCATTCTTTACTCCTCCTTACTTCTTGTCTATGATTTCTCCGCACTTCTTGCAAACTCTCACCTTTGAACCGTCTTCGAGTATTTTGAACGATATTCTCGTTGCTTTGTCGCAGCTTGGGCATACGACCATGGCCTTCGACCAATAGAGTGGTGCTTCTTTCTCGATTATACCGCCCTGTCTTAGTTGGCCCGTTGGTCTTTGATGTCTTTTCACTACGTTAGCGCCTCTGACAAGTATTTTTTCTTCTTTTGGCATTACTTGTATGACCTCGCCTCTTTTTCCTTTGTCTTTACCGGAAATGATCTCAACTGTGTCACCCTTCTTTATTTTCTGTGCCATACATTACCACCCCTTACCATACTTCTGGTGCAAGAGATACGATCTTCATGAATCCCTTTTCTCTCAATTCTCTTGCAACTGGCCCGAAGACACGTGTGCCTTTTGGTTGATTGAATTTGTCAAGTACAACTGCAGCGTTGTCATCGAATCTGATGTAGCTTCCATCTGCTCGTCTGATTTCTTTTTTTGTCCTTACGACAACTGCTTTTACGATATCACCCTTTTTTACATCCGTGTTAGGTACCGCTTCTCTAACACTGCAAACAATTATGTCACCTATGCTACCGAATTGCTTGTGTGTGCCACCGAGGACTCTGATGACTCTGAGCACCTTTGCGCCTGAGTTATCCGCTGCTACGAGGTAGGTTTCGTTCTGTATCATTTCTCACTACCCCCTTCGATGAGTTCCTCATCTTCTGGCGTTTCTACATTTTCTCCAAGTTTTGAACGCTCGACTATTCTTACGACTGTCCATCTCTTGAGCTTGCTTATTGGTTTGGATTCTTCGATTTCAACGATGTCGCCCATCTTGCATTCGTTGTTTTCATCGTGTGCGTAGAATTTCTTCGATTGTTTTATGTATTTTCCAAATGTGCCATGTTTGACCAATCTTTCGACTTTTACAGTGATAGTCTTGTCCATTTTGTCACTTACAACTTCACCGACCAATCTTTTCTTTGGCATGAATATTACCTCCTTATACCAAGTTCACGTTCACGTAAGATAGTCTTGATCCTTGCTATGTCTCTCTTCGCCTTCTCTATTAAACTGAAGTCTCTGAGTTCACCAATGGCATTTTGAAATCTCAGGTTCATGAGCGTTCTCTTCTTTTCTTCTAACAATTTCAACAGTTCATCATTATTCATATTTCTGATTTCGACTGGTGTCATACTGCTTCACCACCTATGTGATGTCTCGTCACTATCTTCGTCTTTATTGGGAGTTTAGTTGCTGCGTATTGTAGTGCTTGGATTGCTAATTCTTCTTCTATACCACCGATTTCGAACATGATCTTTCCAGGTTTTACAACTGCTACCCATCCTTCAACGTTACCCTTACCCTTACCAAGTTTTGTTTCAGGTGGATGCTTCGTGTAGGATCTGTCTGGGAATATCTTTATCCAAAGCTTACCTTCTTTTTTCAGAGCCCTTGTTATTGCAAGTCTGCATGCTTCGATTTGCTGAGATGTGATCCAAGCAGGTTCGAGCGCTTTTAGGCCGTACTCGCCAAACATTACCAATGCTCCACCTTTTGCATCACCTTTTGTTCTGCCACGAAACTGTTTTCTATATTTAACTCTCTTTGGCATCAACATGGTTGCTTACCTCCCTTATTTACACTCGTATCGCTTTACAATGTTCTGCGTCTCTTAATCGCTTCGTACTTTCCTTACGTCACTCAATCTATCTTTACTGTAGGCAGGTTATCGTATCGTGCCCATCAGGTCGTTATTCAATTCCTGTCAATCTTACGGTCTGATGTCTCCTTTGTATATCCAAACCTTCACGCCGATTGTACCGTACTTCGTCTCTGCCCTTGCCGTTGAATAGTCTACAACGGATCTCAACGTCTGGAGCGGGAGTCTGCCTTTTAGGTACCATTCTGTCCTTGCAATTTCAGCTCCACCAAGTCTTCCGGCGACCATTATCTTTATACCCTTTGCACCTCTTCTTAAAGCGGAGGAGATTGCCCTCTTCATTACTATCTTGTAGGATGCCCTTTTCTCTATCTTTTGGGCTATCGACTCTGCTACAAGTGTTGCCTCGCTGTCGGGCGTTTTTGCTTCGATGATGTCAACTCCGAATTTCCTGTTGAATCTGCTCTCAAGTGATTGTCTAAGTTCTGTTATGCCCGCGCCTTTTTTACCGATGAGTATGCCAGGTCTTGCTGCATGGATGACTACGATTACTCTTTCGGCGTCTGGCCTCTGTACTACTACTCTTGCAATTCCAGCTTGATTGTAAGTCTTCCTTACGAAATCTCTGATGGCTTCGTCTTCAAGTAGGTATTCACCATACTTCTTTTCGTTGAACCATTGCGCGTCCCATTCAGATGTTAACCCAAGCCTAAATCCTTTCGGATGTACTTTTTGACCCACCTGTATCACCTCACAACGCTCTATTATTTTGCATTAGATTCTTTCTCTTTTTCCCTGTCTCTAACAACAACAGTAACATGCGACATCCTCTTTTGGATGATGTCTGCTCTTCCTCTTCCTCTTGGCCATACTCTCTTCATCCTTGGACCGTCTGTGACGTAGCAGGATGAAACGTAAAGGTTGTCTTCGGAAAGTCCGTAGTTATTTGTGGCATTTGCCACTGCCGATTTTAACACATTTCTAACGATCCGTGCAGCCTTCTTTGATGAAAATTCAAGAAGATTAAACGCTTCCGAAACATTCTTGCCTCTAATGGAATTTACGACTGACCTTGCTTTTCTTGGGGATATTCGAACGAATTTTGCAACTGCCTTTGCTTCATACTTAGGCATTGCTGCAAGGGTTTCTTTTTTCTTTGCGTAGAATTTGGATCGTTTCAAACCTTCTCTTTTTATGACGGTTTGCATTATTGGCTCCCTCCTTATTTCTTGATCTCACCTTTTTTGGCCGATTTGTTGGTGTGTCCGCCAAATCTTCTGGTGAATGAGAATTCACCAAGTTTGTGCCCGACCATGTTTTCTGTGATGTAGACGGGTATGTGTTTCATTCCATTGTATACGGCCACTGTGTGTCCAACCATTTCTGGAACGATTGTGCTTGCTCTACTCCATGTCTTTATTATTTTCTTTTCTCCAGTTTCATTCAGCATTCTGATTTTTTTGATTAGCTTTACATCAACATATGGCCCTTTTTTAGTTGAACGGCTCATTCATTACACCTCCTGATCAACCGTTTCTTCTTCTAACGATCATTTTGTCGCTTGCTCTCTTACCTCTTCTTGTCTTGTATCCTTTTGCTGGTACGCCCCATGGGCTCTGTGGATGGTGTCCCTTACCTCTTCCTTCTCCACCACCATGTGGGTGGTCTACTGGGTTCATGACGACACCACGTACGTGTGGTTTCTTACCTCTCCACATTTCTCTACCAGCTTTACCGGAGACTTCGTTTTTGTGGTCTTCGTTTCCAGTAACCCCTATTGTTGCATAGCATCTTACGTGTACTCTTCTCAATTCTCCAGATGGCATTCTGAGTAGCGCATATTCGCCCTCTTTTGCCATGAGTTGGCATGACATGCCTGCGCTTCTTGCTATCTTAGCTCCACCGCGTGGGTAGAATTCTATGCTGTGAACGATGGTTCCTATTGGTATACTCAAGAGTGGTAGTGCATTACCTGGTTTGATTTCTGCATTTGGACCGGCCATTAGCATGTCGCCGACTTTTACGTTGTTTGGTGCAAGAATGTATCTCTTATCACCATCTGCGTAAACTAAGAGAGCTATCCTTGCCGTCCTGTTTGGATCGTATTCTATGGATGCAACTCTTGCTGGTATGTTCTCTTTTTCCCATCTTCTGAAATCAACTATTCTGTATCGTCTTTTGTGCCCGCCACCTCTGAACCTAACGGTGATTCTACCGTGGTGGTTTCTTCCACCGCTCTTTTTCAAAGGAGCAATAAGAGATTTTTCGGGTTTTGCATTTTTATCGATATCCGAAAAATCGGAAATGATCATGAATCTTCTACCTGCACTAGTTGGCTTGAATCTTTTAAGACCCATTTTTCTTCACCCCTTACGCTTGGAGTTCTTTAATCACATAGCCCTCTGCTAATTTGACTATGGCTTTTTTCCATTCTTTTGTGTATCCTTCTTTCGCCATTGCCCCTCTTCTGATGTCTTTCTTCGGCTTTGGCTTGACTACCATCGTATTGACCCTTTCAACTTTTACGTTGAATAATTTTTCGACGGCTTCTCTTATCTGTTGTTTATTTGCTTTTCTATCGACTTCGAAGAAGTATTCTCCTTGGCCTCTATGGTCCATAGATTTCTCACTGATGATCGGTCTTATGATTATATCCGCGTAGTCTTTTCTCATTTACTGAGCACCTCCTCAATTTTACGAACGGTGCCTTCTGTAAGGACAACCTTTGTTGCGTTGATTATATCGAATACGTTGAGTCCATCGATGTTGTTTCCGTCGTTGTTGTTTGGATTGTCTGCGATGATGACTTTTACTCCAGGTATATTTCTACCGGAGAGTTTTACGTTTTCGTACACAGTTTCTTTTCTCGGTAGTACGAATAAGACCTTTTCTTTTGCAATTCCAAGGTTATTTAGTACTTCCTTGACTTGTTTCGTCTGCGCTTTTTCAAATCGTATGTCGCTGATGACGATGAGATTGCCTTCTTGGAATCTCGCAGAAAGCGCTGATTTGAGCGCTAATCTTTTCATCTTCTTGTTGAGTCTCTTGAGGTAGTTCCTTGGTTTTGGAGCGTGTGCGACACCACCGTGTTTCCATTGGATGGCCCTTATGGAACCTTGTCTTGCCCTTCCGGTGTGTTTCTGTGGATACGGTTTCTTTCCACCACCAGAAACTTCTCCTCTTGTCTTTGCTGATGCGGTACCGGCTCTGCCATTTGTAAGCTGCATGTCGATGTATCGCCACAAGACGTCTTCGTTTGGTACGATGTTGAAGATATCGTCGCTGATTTGGATGTTTCCTATCTTCTCACCTTTGATGTTGTGAAGTTCTATCTGTGCCATACTTTTTCCTCCCTTAACTCCAATTTCGGAGCACATGTCCTTGTATCATGCGTTCAAGAATAGCTTCAATCTTGTACTTTCTTATACCTTGACCGCACTTCTAATGATTACAAGGCTGCCCCTCGCTCCTGGCACTCCGCCTTTAACTGCTAATAGGTGGTTTTCTGTATCTATTTTAACAACTTCAGAATTGAGTACGGTGATTCTTTCGTTACCGTATCTTCCAGGCATCTTTTTGCCTTTGAATATCCTTGCCGGGTCCGTGTGCTGACCAACGGAACCGAGTTCTCTGTGGAATTTCGCACCATGTGCCCTTGGACCACCTTGGAAATTCCATCTTTTCATTGCGCCAGAGTAACCTCTACCTTTCGACCAGCCAGTGATGTCTATTTTATCGCCTTCTTGAAAAATTGCAACCGTTATTTCTTGACCGAGTGTGTATTGGTCAACGTTGTCGATTTTGAATTCTTTCAGTACTTTCATTGGTTTTACGTTTGCCTTTTTGAATACACCAAGCAGTGGTTTTGGCAATCTTTTCTCACTTGCTTCGTCAAAACCTAACTGAAGTGCGTTGTATCCATCTTTCTCGACTGTCTTTTTCTGTACTACGTAGCATGGACCTGCTTTAAGAACTGTAACAGGGTAAAGTTTGTCACCTTTCCATACCCTGGTCATTCCAACTTTTCTTGCGAGTATGAATTTCATCTCAAAACACCTCCGAGGACTCACAGATTGATTTCGACGTCGACACCTGCTGGAAGATTGATCTTCATCAGAGCGTCAATCGTTTTTGAGTTCGGTTCGATTATGTCTACAAGTCTTTTGTGAACTTTCTTTTCGAATTGTTCACGAGAGTCCTTATGTTTAAGTGGTGATCTCAAAACAACGTACAGAGTCCTTTCCGTTGGTAGCGGGATGGGACCTGAAACCTTTGCGTTTGTTTGTTTTGCCACTTCGACTATCTTTTTCGCCGATTCGTCTAACAATCTATGGTCATATGCCTTCAATCTGATTCTAATTTTTTGCCCTGGCATGTCTTACCCTCCTTCTTAGAAAAGGGGGGGAACCCCCCCGATTACCTTAGTAAAGGCCTTATTTTTTAATCAAATCTGAATTACTCGATTATTTCGGAGACAACGCCTGCACCGACTGTCTTTCCACCTTCACGAACTGCAAATCTCATACCTTTTTCGATTGCAACTGGGTAGATGAGTTCAACAGTCATTTCGATGTTGTCACCAGGCATGACCATTTCTGCACCTGCTGGTAAGTCTATTATGTCACCAGTGACGTCTGCCGTTCTGATAAAGAATTGTGGTTTGTAACCCTTTGTGAATGGCGTGTGGCGTCCACCCTCTTCTTTCTTGAGGACGTATATGTTTGCCTTGAATTTTTTGTGTGGTGTGATGGAACCTGGTTTTGCAAGGACTTGTCCTCTCTCGACTTCGTCTTTGTCGATTCCTCGGAGCAAGCAACCTACGTTATCGCCAGCCATTGCTTCGTCGAGTTCTTTTCTGAACATTTCAACGCTTGTGATGACTGTCTTTCTCGTTTCGTAGCTCATACCAACTATTTCTGCTTCGACTCCTGGCTTGATTACGCCACGTTCGATTCTTCCAGTAACAACTGTTCCTCTACCGGTGATGGTGAAGACGTCTTCAATGGAGAGAAGAAATGGCTTATCGATCTCACGAACTGGATCTGGCAGATAGGTGTCCATTGCATCAAGAAGTTCTTTTATGGAAGCAAGGTCTGGATGATTTGGATCGTTTGGCGCATTGACTGCATTCAGAGCTGATCCTCTGATGACTGGAAGATCGTCGCCAGGGAATTCATATTTGCTAAGAAGGTCTCTGACTTCCATTTCGACTAAGTCGATGAGTTCTGGGTCGTCAACCATATCAACTTTGTTGATGTAGACAATTATTGCTGGAACGTTGACTTGCCTTGCCAAAAGGACGTGTTCTCTTGTCTGTGGCATTGGTCCATCGGTTGCTGCAACAACGAGTATTGCACCATCCATCTGAGCTGCACCGGTGATCATGTTCTTTATGTAGTCTGCGTGACCTGGGCAGTCGATGTGTGCATAGTGCCTTTTCTCTGTTTGATATTCAACGTGTGTGATGTTGATGGTGATACCTCTTGCCCTTTCTTCTGGTGCCTTATCGATCATTTCGTATGGTGTGTAGTCTGCCCATCCAAATAATGCGCAGTACTTTGTGATAGCTGCTGTGAGTGTTGTCTTTCCGTGGTCAATGTGTCCTATCGTTCCGACGTTCATGTGTGGCTTGTTTCTTACAAATTTTTCCTTTGCCATACTTTTTGACCCTCCTTTTTTCACCTGTTGTGGAGTATTCTCCCGCTTTTTAAGATTTTTCTATTCTTTATTCCGCCAACCTTATACAATTTTCAACTTTTATGCACTCTTTGTGAGTGTTTCTGCAACCTTTTCAGGCACTTTGTTGTAGTGCGATAGTGTCATTACGTACGTTGCCCTACCTTGCGATAGTGATCTGAGTGTTGTTGCGTAGCCAAACATCTCACTTAGTGGGACAAGGGCTTTTATAACTCTCAGATGTGCCCTGTTTTCAAGTGCGTCTATGTGCGCTCTTCTTGAGTTGAGATCTGCGATTATGTTGCCCATGTAGTCTTCCGGCGTTACTACTTCGACTTTCATTATGGGTTCGAGTAGTACCGGTCCACCTTTTTCCATAGCTTCTTTGAATGCCATACTAGCTGCAATCTTGAATGCCATTTCCGAAGAGTCGACTTCATGGTACGAACCATCGATGAGTGTCGCTCTAATCCCAACTACTGGATATCCTGCCAAGACTCCTACTTGCATAGCCTCTCTTATTCCTTCTTCGATTGCTGGTATGTACTGTTTCGGTATGACACCACCAACGGTCTTATCAACGAATTCAAATGTCTTGTCAAGTTCGAGTGGTTCAAAGCGTAAAACTGCATGGCCATATTGTCCTCTTCCACCACTCTGCCTGATGTACTTTCCTTCGACTTTGACTTCTCTTGTGATCGTTTCTCTGTAGGCAACCTGTGGTTTACCCACTCTAACGTTAACTCCAAATTCTCTCTTCAATCTGTCGACGATGATTTCAAGGTGCAACTCACCCATACCCGAGAGTATAGTCTCTCCAGTTTCTTGATCTACGTATGCTCTCAGAGATGGATCCTCGTCAAGCAATGATTGGAGAGCCTTTGATAATTTTGTTTCATCGTCTTTTGTTGCAGGTTCAATTGCAATGGAGATGACGGGTTCAGGGAATTCCATCTTTTCGAGTATAACGTTTGTACCTTCCTCGCAGACGGTATCTCCCGTTATCGTGCCCTTCATACCAATTACTCCAACGATATCTCCAGCCCTTATGTATTCAACGTCTTCACGTTTGTCTGCGTGTAGGAATATGAGCCTTGAGACGCGTTCTTTCACGCCTTTTGTTGTGTTGACGACGTAGCTGCCTTTTTCTAATCGTCCGCTGTATACCCTGAGGAATGTGAGTTTTCCAACGTATGGATCTGTCTGTATCTTGAACGCATAAGCTACAAACGGTGCATTTTCAGTTGGCATCACTTCTACCTCATTCCCATCCTTGTCGAATCCACGTACGGGTGGCAAGTCGAGTGGGGATGGTAGGTATCTCACGATAGCATCAAGTAGAGGCTGGATACCCAAATTCATCTTAGATGAGCCGCATAGTACGGGGGTACCAAGTCCTGCTATCGTTATCCTTCTGAGTGCAGCGTAGAGTTGCTTTACAGTTGGTTCTTCTTCTGCCAAGTATAGCTCCATGATTTCGTCGTCTACTTCGGCGGTCTTTTCGATCATTTCGTCTCTTGCTTCCTCTGCTTCATCGAGCATGTTTGCTGGGATATCTTCGATGACCATATCGGTGCCGTCAGGATTGAGCCATCTGATAGCCTTCATCTCTATCAGGTCGATTACTCCCTTGAAGTCGTTCTCTCTGCCAATCGGTATTTGGATGGCAATTGGATGCGCACCTAACCTATCAACCATCGTCTGGACTGCCATGTAGAAGTCTGCGCCCGTTTTGTCCATCTTGTTCATGAACGCAATGCGCGGGACACTGTATTTGTCAGCCTGTCGCCAAACTGTTTCAGATTGAGGTTCGACACCTGCCGTTGCATCGAAGACTGCTACAGCACCATCCAAAACCCTCAGAGACCTTTCAACTTCTATAGTGAAGTCAACGTGACCGGGAGTATCGATGATGTTTATACGATGATCCTTCCAAAAACACGTGGTAGCAGCTGATGTAATAGTGATGCCACGTTCTTTTTCTTGGACCATCCAATCCATCGTTGCCGTACCCTCATCGACACTACCTATGTTGTGCTTTTTGCCTGTAAAAAACAAAATGCGCTCGGTAGTTGTCGTCTTACCGGCATCTATATGAGCCATTATTCCGATATTCCTTAACTTATTCAAGTCGACATATTGGGCCTTTATCTCTTCCATGATTTCCTCCTCAAAAAAGTAGAACTAAAAGGTAAAGATTATTACCACCTGAAATGTGCAAACGCCCTGTTGGCTTCTGCCATTTTGTGGACGTCTTCTCTCTTCTTTATAGCTGCTCCTGTATTGTTGTAAGCATTCAAAAGTTCTTCCGCAAGTTTTTCTTGTAGTGGCTTGCCTTTCTTTGACCTCGCTATGTCAACGATCCATCTAATTGCAAGCGTGGTCTTCCTTGGTTCTTGGACTTCGACTGGGACTTGGTAAGTCGCACCGCCAACCCTTCTTGGGCGCACTTCAACGAGAGGCTTTACATTCTCTACTGCCTGCTTGAAGACATCTATACCGTTCTTACCAGTTTTCTGTCCCAAAATATCGATCGTACCGTAAACGATCTTCTGAGCAATTGATTTCTTTCCATCCCACATGATTTTGTTAACCATCTTCGTGACGAGCACTTCTCCGTACACTGGATCTGGTGGGACAACCCTAACCTCGGCTCTTCTTCGCCTCATTCGATTCCCTCCTTACTTCTTACCTTTTGCACCGCCAGCTGTTGCTCCAGCCTTTGGTCTCTTTGCACCATACTTACTTCTGCTTTGGCGCCTATTTTCAACACCTGCTGCATCAAGCGTACCGCGAATGATCTTGTATCTGACACCTGGTAAGTCCTTTACCCTTCCACCTCTGACAAGCACGATGGAGTGCTCTTGTAGGTTGTGTCCTACACCAGGAATATACGCAGTAACTTCTGTACCGTTGCTCAATCTTACCTTTGCAATCTTCCTCAGAGCAGAGTTTGGCTTTTTCGGTGTCATCGTTGAGACTCTGACACAGACTCCGCGCTTCTGGGGATGACCGTCAAGTGCTGGTGATTTGGATTTTTCTTGGACCTTTTCTCTTCCGTACTTAACCAACTGATTAATAGTAGGCATCTAAACCCTCCCTTCAATCTGCACACTCGTGAGATATTATAACCGCGGTTTTTCAAAAAAACAATAAAGTGCTCGTGAATTTTATGTTTCGGACACTACTTCGGGCGTATTATTCAACGGTGAAAAAATCAAATAAGTTCGGACAAACACAATCCGAAATGATGGGCGCATAACGCGCCCATCATATTGGTAGATTGTATCTGTTTTCTGCTGGCTGGGGCGGTAGGACTCGAACCTACACTGCTGGAGCCAAAGTCCAGTGTCCTGCCAATTAGACGACACCCCAACTTGACTAATTTCAGAAGGCAGTTGCAAGAGCTTAAGCGCCTAAATTCTTTACTCCGTTACTCAAGAGAGATGAAAGGTGCGAACAGTTAAGTAATCTCAAAAAAACTGGTGGGTGCGGCAGGGATTGAACCTACGGCCTCTTCCGCGTCAAGGAAGCGCTCTCCCACTGAGCTACGCACCCACTGTGCGCTCGGGCTTATTGCCAAGCGATTAACATTTTACTATGTAAGTGTGGTTCTGTCAAGTATTTTTCGCAAAAAAAGAGCATACTCTTCATTTATATATCATGGTTGATGAGGATGATGGAAAAGTCACCGGGCATTAGGGTGACTGGTACGACGTTTATCTCGCTTAGTGGCAATCTCTTTTTGCCGTATCTGTTGATGGATGTGACGGTCTCAACTTTTACTCCTTTACCCGCCGTTTCGTTTATGAATATCTCTGCATACCTATCTTGTGCAAGGTTGAGATTGCCCAAGACTATCATCCCTCTGTTTCCATTCCAAAAACTGTAATTTGCAGTTAGCCCATCTTGGTAGTTTAAATACACGTATCTGAATTCTCCGCTGTAGAAATCCGATAGTTTTTCTCTCATTTCAAGTAACCATTTTAAATAATCGTACATGCTGTCATCTGCTTTGTTCCAGTGCATGGCATAGTAGTCGAAAAATGCAAGTTTGCCGTAGAATTGATCATCCGGGGGCAATGCTGTCTTACCGTATATTGTGTTGTCGAGGCCGAGATTCATCGGTTGGATTTCTTCGATCTCTTGGCCGCTGTTTATGTACGGTATCGCATTAGGTGCCAAATAAAGTAGTGCTGGTGCGAGATACTTCAGTTTGTTACCATTCTCACGGGAAACAATTCTCGGGGTGTCTGGCGTCTCGCAAGATGCAACGAATGGCACGACAAGATTTGGTACGGTCTCTTCTATGAATTTGTAGAATTCTCTCGCCCTTGCAACTGCGTACCAACTGTTACCAAGTATGCATTCGTACCCTTCGCTTTTTGCCTTCTTATCGTTTTCCATTTCGAGTTCTTCAGCTATCAAGCCAAACGCTGGGTCATTTGACTTTGCTTTTGAGATGATCATGTCTTGGAGTTTCGATGGTAGCGCATGGCCCATGTCAATTCTTGCACCATCTATGCCGTATTTTTGTTGGTACGTCGGTATTATGTCCGAAAGGTATTCCCAAAGTGGTATATTTGGTTCGTTGCCAGGGAATTTGCTCGATTTCACCACGTCGAATAGCACGTACGGTGGCTGGTCTTTCGATATGTAGCTTTGGCTCAGTGCCGGATGGTCCAAATAAAGTCTAAGGAACGTTGCATCATCCCATGTAGGTTGCGGGTCGTTAACCCAATCTGAAAAGCCCGGAGGCGTTATGATGCCAAATTCTTTGGCGATGTTCGATAGTATGCTGCCTCCCATGTTCTTTACCTTTTCCCATTTTTCTGGGTCTATTTTGTCCGGAGATAACGTGAATTTGGTAAGATGTCGTTTGACTTCTTCGTTTGAATATATGATATCCAAATCGCTTGGATCAGGTATTTTGAATGGTAGCTCCGGTACGTACGGCGGCTTGTAACTTGCAAGTTCTTCTATCTTTATCCAGTAAAACCAATCCGGATGTTCCTTTATCAAATCACTGTCTCTCGCAGCAGTACGCGGAATGAAATCGAGTACGATACGTATACCAAGTAGGTGTGCTGCTTGAACGAGTGCCTTAAACTGTTCTTGCACATCTATGCCTTCCAAAAGTGGATCTGCGTATGTATCGTCAAGCTCTATTGGATTTTTCACCGCATATGGCGAGCCTATCTCCCCTTTTTTGAATACGTTGCTCATTTTGGAGATGGGGAGCATGTAGAGAATGTTGATGCCTAAATTTTTCAGATATGGTAACAATGAGATCATCTTTAAGAACGTTCCTGACTCGCGATAGCCGAATATGTCTTCCGGCTCGAACGAACCAAATCCTTTATGGTTGTATGCAACTGTCGCCCTTGGCAATGCACCGTACATCTTTGAGCTCATAAGCCAGCTTGCATCTTTCTCGCCTTTGAGTTGCGCAAGTGATTTTGAATAGTCGGCCCCGGCATCATTTTGCAATACTTTTTCTATGACCAACGAAAAGTATTCGTACGGGTCTACAAAGTAGGAACCATCTTTTATGGAAAGCTTTCCACTGTATTGTGAAAAGCTGCGCTCAATCCACTGCTTTGGAAGTGCATACAACGTTTTACCTGTGATTTTACTTTTGAGAAATGCATGCAGGTTCTTCAATTCGACCATTAGCAAAACCTCCTCACTTTAGTTTGCATAAGTTTGCATATTTACAATTTTTGCGATATATACGACATTCTTGTCCTTGACGAAATCTTACTTTGGTTGTATAATTTAGCTCGCTGGACGGAGGTGTGTCCGAACTGGCTAAGGAGCCGGTCTTGAAAATCGGTGGTGGTCAAACCACCGTGTGGGTTCGAATCCCACCGCCTCCGCCATTTTTTATTCATCTCTATTCATTTCTGCGTCTTTTCTTCCTTTTCTTCCAGTTCTTCTATCTCTGCCAATTCTCTCATCTGCTTGTTGAGTTTGTCAACTTCCATTTCGAAGTACCAAGAAGCAAGCATCAACAGAAATCCGCACGCAAACCAGAAATAGGCACTAATCTCCAATGCACTACCCAATGTACCTAATGCAACGGAAAGCGCACCACCTATGAATTTTCCAATACCGGTTCCAACCGAATCTGTTAAGTTGAATATGGAGAAGATCCTGCCTCTATCTTTCGGTTCATTGACGTTCAAGAGCATCATTTTAACATTTGGACCTGTGTAGGAGTCGAGCATTGCCGCTACAAATCCCAACGTGCCAAGTAGAACGAACGAAGAGAATTGTCCCGGTATGTAGGGATATCTGAATGCCCATACGGTGAAAAAGACGCCAAGTATTGTGGTGATAGCTGAGATGAGTGGTACGAGTCTCTTTGACTTTGAGTACAATTTCTCGCCAACGAAACCACCGATTAGGTTGCCGGCAATGCTACCAAGCGAGAAGAGTAGGAACATCGTAGTTGCTTGATTTAAATCCATTTCCTTTTCTCTTCTAAAAAACTCTACCATGAAGTATGGAATTGCACCCCATGGTATGGTACCGAATATACCTTGGAAAAAGAGCAAGAGATTTGTTCTTACTTTTATGAGATTTCCGTAATCGGAGAATTTGACTTTGTATTTGTACTGTACCTCAGCTTGTTCAAATCCTTCTTCGTGTGCACCTCTCTTTGGTTCTTGAAGTATGTTCATGATGATTGGTACTAATATGAGATTTGGTGCCGAGACTAGTATAAATGGTATCCGCCAACCCAAAAATCCAGCCGTGTATCCTGCGACAAGCATGCCAACGATGCCACCAACTGTCGTTGCTAATCCGAGTAAGGAGACGACTTTACCACGTTCTTTGTGACCAAACATATCGCCGGCCAGAGAGTATGAAATTGGGAATGAAGCACCTATGCCTATTCCAGTTAGAACACGCCAGAAGAAAAGTTGACCGAACGATGTGGCAGTAGCAGAGAGTAAACATGGAATCTCACCAACAAGGATCGATGCAATGAGTAGCCACTTCCTGTTGTAAACGTCGGTCAAATATCCCCAGATAAGGCTCACAAGTGCCCCAACGATACTGAAAACACCACCAATCAGCCCAATATGAGAATCGGTCACGTTGAATTCATTCTCGATCAAGCCAATAACTGGGCTCATCACCATTTGGTCTGCGTTGAGTATGACTAACATGAGAAATAGAAAAAATACGGCTCTTTTTCTATTCAAAGGTGTACTTGTCTCATCCATGGGCGTTACCCCCCATCCCTGTTTTTTTCATTTTCATCTTTTGCACTCACAACTGTATTTATAACCACAATAACAATAGCAAAGCTTGTCCAAAATCAATGTTGTAACAACATTTACCCATCAGGTTTTTATGCAAATTTACACAAATTTACACAAATTGGAATGGGCGACACTTTCTCTCGTTGCTTTTAGTATTATAGCACAAATCATGCCATTTTAGTCTACAGTATGGAAAGCTCCAATTCCTTCTCGGTACAAAAGATTTCGAAATTTCAAAAGACGTGTTAGAGATGTGTCAGAATTTTTGAGCAAATGAAGTAATTTATATGTGGAGTAATTTATATTATGAAAGTGATGCCCTACACAAGATGGTAGGGCACCGCACTTCCGAAGTTTCTGAATTTATCGTATATTTACTTTGTTTACTTTGTAGACTGCAAGATGACTGAATTTGTAGTTTGCGTCATGTTAGTGCTTCATTGTTTCAGTAAGCGACTGAACCAGTTATTATGGGTTCTTTCTGAATTGGATACGTTAAAGGATATCCCATGAGTCTCGCAATTGTTCTTGGGATTTCTGTGTTATCGAACCAACCAGTGAAGTTTTCTGCACCAGGTCCGAAAGCGAAGATTGGTACGGGCACGCCAGTGTGCTCAAAAGTAGTCCAACCTATCTGTGCCTTGTCACTTATGTATCTACCAAAGCTGTTTACCAAGTCTGTCGGATTGCTCTTCTTGCTTAGTAGCGTTGCATATTCTTGGTCTGTCATTTCTATACCGTAGTTTTCTTTTACTGCTTTGATGAATGCACTCTTGTTATCGATTGGGAATTTGGTCATGAAGGTGTCGGTATCCATCTTGTAATTTCTGAGTTCTTCGATGTCTATCATGTACGTCTTAGACGCTATGGAAAGTCCACCGGTCTCGTGGTCAGCGGTTACAAGGATGAGTGTATCGGGATTGTTTTTTGCAAATTCAAGTGCTACTTTAACTGCGTTGTCAAACTCAACTGTTTCTTTCCAAACGCCATATGGGTCATCTCCGTGTGCTTCCCAGTCGATTTGTGAACCTTCCACCATCAAGAAGAATGGTGTTCCATCTTTGGAGAGTAATTCAAGTGCCTTAGCGGTCATTTCATCGAGCATTGGTTGATCAGAAGGTCTGTTGGCAACAGGTGCTAAGTGACTAGATGCAAATAATCCTATTACCTTTTCTCCATCCAAGGTCGCAAGTTCGGATCTCTTATTTGTGTACGTGTAACCTTGTGCTATCATATCTGCTATAAGGTTCTTGTCGTCTGTCCTTTTGCCACCAGCGGATTTTGGCAGGAAGTTTCCATATCCCGCACCAAGTATGACGTCGAAATTGCTCTTGGAAAGTTGCTCGGCCAAATCGTTTTCAAGGTCTCTGTCAACTACGTGTCCATAGAACGATGCCGGTGTTGCGTGGGTGATCCTTGATGTGGAGATGATGCCTACTTTGAATCCGTACATCTTTAGTATCTCTGCTATCGTTGGAACTTTTTCTCCGTTTGGTAACATCCCTATCATCCCGTTGTTTGTCTTAAACCCCGCGGCAAGTGCTGTTCCCGCTGCTGCTGAATCTGTTACCCAAGTATCGGCAGAGTACGTTGTGACCAAACCAATGTAAGGTGTTTTTGTCATTTCTAAAGGTCTTCCTTCGGCAAGCTGCGTTAAGTAGACTTGGCTTAGTCCCATCCCATCACCGATTAACAGAATAACGTTCTTAACATATGCAAAACTAAAGACAGTAAACAAGGCAATCATGAGAACAAGTACTTTCTTCATACTGTCACCCCCAGTTTAATGTTGGTTTTTGGTTCAATTCTATTTAATCAATTGAATGTTAAGTGGTTTTAAAGAATTGTTCTGAGTACATAAATCTGTAGATAAATCTGTGGAGGTGATGCTTCTTGGCATATTCTGTGTGTGATGTGAAGGGGCGCAGAGTAGTTGCGTTCACCGATGGGTCTTATTGCAATGATGTTGAAGCGTATGCTTTTTCAATCTACGTGGATACTGGAGATGGTCTTGAATATGTGTTGGAAGAATCTGGAAGTTGTACTCTATTCGCAGGTATGCAAAGTTCGAGTGGTGAGGTTGAAGCGGTTTATAGAGCTTGCGAATGTGCACAAAGGTTGGGAGCAGTGCATATAAAGATTTTTGCAGACTATATTGGTTGTAAGGAACTTGCATATGGAAATTGGAAGCCAAAGAATTATGTGACTCTACGTTTTGTTGAGCTTATGAGAACGCTAAGGATATCGTATGTGATAGAAATCATTAAGGGACATTCCGATAATGAATTGCACAACGCTGTGGATAGGCTTGCAAAGGCTGCAACGATCAAAGCGTCTGTTGTGTAGTTGATTTGAACTTCTTAAACTTTCCATTTAAACTTTCCATGGCTGCTCTTGGACATGCGTCTTTCCCTTGCTGAGTTTTACACGTGGGAATAGAAAAGGGTATCACCATTTCAATTTTGTTGGTGATACCCTTTTTTGTCTTTCCTATCTTTCAAAGAGTAAGTATATGGCTTTTAGAGATGTATTTGTTGAAGGTTGAACTTTTCGATGTTCCCTGAATCTATCTCTTGTTGGAGTAGTTCAACGATTTCTTGTTTTGATGTGAAGTATATGATCTGCCATCCCATTGCAGCAAATTCTTTTAGTAGTGCGAGCTGATTTTGTATTCTACCTATGTCTGATTTGACGAACGGGTCGTCTAAGATGAAAAATCCCGTTTTGTCACCTTGTCTTTGCTCAAAGAGCTTCTTTCCAAGTGCCAATCTGATGCATAGATAAAGTTGATCGTAAGTGCCAGAAGATAGTTTGTCGACGGTGAGTATTTTACCAGACGAGAGTTGGACTGCGATGGTGTTACTATCGTACATGACTTTTAGGTATGCACCATCTGTGACTTTTCTGAATGAATCGTTGAGCATCTCGTTCTCGTCTATGAGTTGTTTGATGTTTGCCTTTTCTTCGTTTATCATTTCGTCGAGTATTCCACTTATAAAGAGGATATCATCTCTCCGTTGATACGCATCATTTACGAATTTTTCAAGTTGTGTTTGCACGTATTCAAGTTGTTCGTACGTCTCGTACTCCCATTCTTCCATTTCGATTATCTCTCTTGCTTTAACGCATGCATCGTGGACATCGAATTTCAATTTCGATAACTTTTCTTCATCTTCTCTTATCTTGGCATCTATCTGCACCTTTTCTCTCTTGGATTTCTCAAGTTTTTCGTCGCTGTACTCTTTTTCTAACTTGTCGAGTTCTTCTGCATCGCTATCTTCAACGTATGATGATATTCTTTGGTCCCACACTTTGATGTTCTCATCCAATGTGCCAGATGAGTCACCAAGCAAGTTTTTCAGTATGGCTATTTGATCATTTTTGACTTTTTCTATCTGTTTTCTTTCTTCTATCTTCTGTGATAGTTCTTCAAGTGTTTGAATTTTGAGTTGTTCCATCGTCTCGTTTAACCTTTTCACAGTCTCTTGAAGTTTTTCTTTGTGTATGGCGATGTTATTTATCAATTCGTTTATTTGTCGTTCCACCGTACCTTTTTTTATCCTTGCGTCTTCCAATTGTTTTCTCGTATCTTCAAGTGTAGTTGAGAAGTCGATGAGTTTTTGCTGCAAATTATCGAGGGTATCGAATTGTATGTTTAGGCCGTTTGCTATTGTACGAAGTTTTTCTATCTCAGATTGTATGCTTTTTTCAATTCTCCTCATCGTTGCACTCCTTGATAAGAAAGCAAGGGAGAGTACAAGTAGTACGGTGGAGGCGATCGCACCGAGTGTTGAATGCAGGAAGATGGATGTTACGAGTAAGATGGCGAAGAGAATTGCAGTTGTAATGCTTACGCCTCGCATAGTTTTGAACGAACGACTCTTGGTTTCAAATTCTCTTTGTTGATCTTGGATTTTCGACATCGCAGGTCGGAGTTGTTCGTCGATGATTCTCTTCTTCTCGTTGAATTCTGTTGTTTGTCTTTCGAGCTGTTCCGTTTCTTTGGTTACATCATCTAAAACGATTTTCAGCTCGTTCAATCTGTTCTCCGATTCCGCTATCTGCGCTTCAACGTCACTCTTGGCTTTCAGTAATTCTTTCATTTCGTAGTATCTTTGGTCGGTGTAATTTTGTAGTGGTCTGAGTCTTTCGATGCTGTTTTTTAACTCTTCGATGGCAGTTTTTGCCTTCTTGAAAGCTATATATTTTCTTACCTTCTCGTATTTTTCAATCGTTTCCTCGAGTTTTTCTCTTTCTTGTGATGCTGTCTTTAGCTCTTTTTCGAGATTGGCAACGTTTTTATTATTCCACCTTTCCATTATCTGTTTTATCTTTTCGATAAGGTCTTGTGCTTTTTCGAGCCTTGTCTTGAGTTTTCTACCGGTCGTATCTTGAAATCTACCAGTTGACGTTATCTCACCGATTTCATACAAGTTTTCTTTGATTTTTTCGATCTGACTCGCATGAACACCGGTGAGTTTATCGGTAAGGCTATTGTAGAATTCAAATTCTTTAGACATGCCCAAATCACTGCTTCTTATGATGAATATGTTCCTAAAATCACTCGTACTTAATTTCGATAGTTCTGTTATCTTTCCCTTTTCCGGGAGTTTTAATTCTTTACCGTTGTCTTCTACAACCACGAATCCTTCAGGTTTTTCGTCGACTCTATCTATCTTTTCGAAGTCTTTTATCAGTTGTTTATTGCTTGCTTGAAGTAGTAGTTTTATCAATGCATCGACTGTAAGGGTCTTGCCACTTTCGTTTGGGCCGTAGAATATGTTGAAGTTTGCAAGTTTATATGTACTTTGAAAGTTCAATGGGCCGTAGCGGGTGATGGAAAATTGTGTTATTTTCATGCTCTCATCCCCTTGACTTTTCTTGCGAAAATGCACTTATCAACAAGTCAATGTATTCTTGCCGTTTGTTCATATCGATATTCTTGGCATCGAGTTTTTGAATGAATCTCTTGAAGATATCGTCTTCAAGAATTTTACTTACATCTTTGAATTTGTATTGTGCAACCCCTTCGATGAATTTGCCAAGTTTCTTATCTATTTCGTCTTGGATCTTTTTTTCGTTCAAATCGAATTTTGTACAATTTACGTATCCATCAACTTTCAGTATCACCTTTGTATTTTTGTCCACATTTTTGCATGCTTTGTCTACGATTTCAACTGGGTGTTCGTCATTCAATGGATCAAAATGGATGTTGATGCATTCGTAGTGGAATGTATCTATCGAAAATGGTTCTGGTCTTTCGCCAACTGTGAAGATGTTTACATTCCGTTTTCCGGTTTCTTTTGTGGTCGTGGAAACTGGCGAGCCAGGATAGACAAAGTATCCACCGTTTGGCAAGTCGTAGATGTTGAATGTTCTGTGAAAATGTCCTGCAAGGATGTACCTAAAGTTGGTCCCATCGAAGTCTGCAGCTTTTATTGGCATGTAACCTTCTTCATTCCCGAAGTCGTCTTTTGAAAATAGCAGGTCTAACAAGTCTCCATGGTAGATTAGTATGTTTGTCTTGTCGCTTGAGGCCTTTCTACTCATGTCTGCCAATATCTCGGCAACTTTGTCGTTCGTTGAGTATTCTTTTCTAAATGGTAGACCGAAGAATGCAACGCCGTCGAGTTCGATTGGCCTTTCATATTCTGTGATGATTTCGACACCTTCTCCAAGGTACATACCATCTGAGTACATGGTTGCATCGTGGTTGCCTGGCAGAATGATCGTTTTAAAGGTTGCATCATTGAACAATTTTCTCATTTCAACTCTTAACTGTGCCCCTTCTTCGTCGCTGTCAAAGAGGTCTCCTGCGATGACCAGTACGTCTACTTTCTCACTCTTGCAGATATTCAATATGGTTCTAAGCGCCTCCCAGCGTTCATCTCCGATATTTTGAAGATGAAGGTCTGATGTATGGAGTATTCTCATGCGATATACCCCCCTTAGGAAGATGCAAATTTTGAAGATATCGGTTATAATTATATCATGTTGCGTGGTATGGAACTCAGGCAAGTAAAGCCACGATAAGTTTAGTAACGGTGATACAATTATTCAAAATGTATTATAATTGTTCAGAACATATGAATGGTAAGAATGGGGGTGAGTTTTACGGAGTTTTTCGTTGCTGTTGTCGTCAGCTACTTGATCGGTTCTATCCCTTGGAGTTACATATTTGCCAGGCTTTTTTCAGGAAAGGATTTGAGAAAGGTTGGGACTAGGAATGTTGGTGCGACTAATGCATGGAATGAATCAGGACCGTTGGCGGGCATTTTGGGGTTTTCTGGTGATTCGACGAAGTCTCTCCTTGCAGTACTCTTTGCTTATGCATTGGGGATAAGCAAGAGTTGGTGGCCTCTTTTTGCTTTGATAGCTATATTAGGCCATTCTTTTCCGATTTGGCTCAACGGTAAGGGCGGAGTGGGCCTTGCTGCAGCGATAGGTGCCTTTGTAGCTTTGTTTCCGCTCGAGTCTGCTGCGTTTGGTATACTCGGTGGAACTTTGTGGCTTACGTTGGATAAGGGATTGGCATTTGCGATAGTTTCTGCCATATGGCCATTTGTGATTTTGATTGGTTATTTCAGAGGTACGATTGATTCTTTGGGTGCCATTTTGACCGTTATCATGGCTGTATGGTTGATTATCAGAGGATGGGATAATTTGAAGCGTTCGTATAGTTATGCAAGAGAACCTCTGAAAAGTACTTTTGTTAGGAGGAAGTTATTACGTTACATGGGTTTGCTCTTTCCAACTCTTGCCTATCCGCTTTGGGGGCCTGTGGTGTTTAGGTACATCGTTGTGATATCTGGTTTGATTGCACTGACACTCGAGATAATGAGAAGGTATTGGAAGGGGTTAAACGATATTTTGAGAAAGGCATTCAGACCTGTTGGGAAGAGTGAGGAAGCGTTCAAGGTGTCTGGGACGAGTTATTTTCTCATAGGCTGTGCAATTGCGGGTTTATTCCCCGTCCCGTATTCTTTAATCGCAATTTTAATGTTAACTTTGGGTGATTCATGGGCTGCAATGGTTGGCAAGAGATGGGGAAAGCACATGTGGCTGAGCGGTAAATCGCTGGAAGGGAGTCTCGCCTGTTTGTTCATTTGCCTTGCATCCGGTGCGGTTTATATGAATTTGATCTCTATGGAGATTAGTTATTTGGCACTGGTAGTCGGTGCTTTGGCCGCTACACTTGTTGAAGGCCTCGGAAATTGGTTGAACGACAATCTAACTATGGCACCCACTTCGGCATTTTTTATGTGGTTGATTTCTCTATGATTTCTGTCTCAGTCTTTCTCACGTGCGGTTGATGTTTCTAATGCCATGTGAATAGAAAAAATATAAAAAAAGCGGTGATTTTTGATTTATCACCGCTTTTTGTGTTTTTTTATCTTTGTTAACAAGTGCTCTAGCAACCAATTATGTCTTCTACGCCATTTTCCTTGCATATTTTCGTGAATATTGGATCTACAGGACCGTTCGTACCTATCTTTGTCGGTTTGCTATTGGATTTTATGATGCAACGTTGCAGTGCATCGATGTTGCTTACAAAATCTATTTCTGTATTGGTAAATCCATCTTCCGTTTGGACGATGACTGTGTATCTTGGCATGAATTTGAGCGCGAATTTTATGACTTGCTCATCTTTGTCTTGTTCGTCTTTGGTGTTTGCAGGTTTTGCGTATTCTTTTACCATGATATTTTGTACCAATTTTGCAATGTAAAATCTTTCTGGTTCTTGTTTGTATGTGTATTTTATGAGTTCTTTATGAGAAAGTGTGTCTTCGATGATGTCTTCATCTTCGATCGTTTCGTATGCTACCGTTGTGAATGTGCTCTCTTTGAGTTTTCTGGCTAAGTCGTTTGTGAGTTTTCTTACCACCAAAAAGTCACCTATCAGATCACATATTCTACCACCGGATTTTTTGATATTTACCATCGAGATAGGTAGTCCATCCCTCAATCCAACGAGTACATCAGGATTTATGAAGGTTAATATCGTTCCAAGTGTGATGCTTGCAACGTCTTTCGTGTACTTGGATATAGAGATGAATTTGTTGTCTACCATGTCGAGTATTTCGTAATCGAGCTGCGGATTGCCAAATCTTTCAAATGTCATATGCTCGTATTTTTCCGATGCGAATAGCTCTGATAGGACTCTATGTATCGTTGCATCGTACTTCATGGTGTAGTAGAATGCTTTTAATGCAAACATACGCCTGTCTTGGAGTGTTACATCCCCGCAGAAATCGAGTGATTTTATGATCTTTGGGTAATCTGCCGGGTCACAGACGACAACGACGTTTCTATGGTTTTTGGCAGATGCCCTGAGTAGTGCAACTCCGCCTATATCTATGTTCTCTATGAGTACGTCTTCTACTCTGGTAGTCTTCTCAACTTCGTCGAACGGGTACAAGTTGACAACTACCATGTCTATTGGTGTTATCTCGTTTTCTTGGAGGTCTTGCACGTGCGACTTTTCTTCAAGGTCTGCAAGAACGCCGCCGAAGATCTTGGGGTGGAGTGTCTTTACTCGCCCGCCGAGAATTTCTGGAAAGCCGGTGATTTGCGACACTTGGCTGACTTTAATACCTGCATCGCTGAGGAGTTTTGCCGTTCCACCAGTGCTTACAAGCTCGATGCCTCTGGCGGCAAGTTCTTTGGCAAATTCAATTATTCCAGTTTTATCCGATACACTTATCAGCACGCGCTTTATGTTCATACTTTCATACCCCCACGTCTGTATTTTTTCCTTTGCATCTCTCAATTACCATTACTACCATTCGAGTTTATTGCCTTTGTAATCTACGAATACGCCCGTTACTTTTAGATTCTTAGCAATGTTTATGATTCCTTTTGCAGATTCTTCAGGAGATATGGTAGCATTTCTACCACCCATGTCCGTTTTGACCCATCCTGGATGGACGGATATGACGTACATGTCTCTCAGTTTATGTGCCAGTAAGTTTGTCACCATGTTCAGTGCCGCCTTTGAGACTGAATATGGCACTGAGGATGTACTGGTTGTACTAGCTATGCTTCCGAGGTTACTGGAGATATTTATTATTTTTGAACCCGGTCTTATTCTTTGCATATTGTACATTGTTTGGACAAGCATGTACGGCCCTATCGTGTTGACTTTAAGCGAGAGAAGCATGCCCTCTTCCGTGACTTGCGGAAATCTCTCTTCTATGAGTATGCCTGCATTGTTTATGAGTACGTCGACCGGTTTGTCTATTTGAGATGTGAATTGTTCTATCGATACGATGTTTGAAGTGTCCAGTCTCAAGACTTTCAAGTTTTGGTGCTCAATTGGCATGGATGTCCTAATTCCAACTGTGACATTCTCGCCTTCCGATAGCAGTTGTCTTGTCAATGCGAGTCCTATACCTCTGTTTGCGCCGGTAATTACCCAATGCATGCCGTTATCACCTCATGAGTTTTATTGATTTTCTTCACCTGTCGTATCTGTCATTTGATTTAGTTCGTTTAACGCTGCATCAAAATCCATGTACTGTGGATTCTCACTCTGCAGGGTTTGTAAGTATTCAAGTGCACTTTGAGTGTCTCCCAACACTTTGTACATTCTGTAGAGGTATTCGAGTGCCTTTTGTCGTATCTGTGGATTCTCTGATTGAGTGAGTTCTTCTAATTCTCCGATGTTGGTGTATAGATATTGGAATACGGACATTATGTTACCATTTTCGATATCTTGAAATAGAAGATTAGAGAGTGCAACGTTGTATTCAAGTTTTACCTGCTCTGAATCGCTTATCTCTCTCATTCGTGCTAGTATGGTAAATGATTTGTACCCCATATTGTACAGTTTCTCAACAATTTCATTGTATTCCGTTGCATATTGGTCTATCTTTTCTGCCTCTTCAATTGAAACGAGTAAGCCGGAAAGTAACCAAGGGTCATCCGTAACTACTTTTCCATCTTTGTCGAATACTACTGGGTAGAATGTGTCGTATATTTTTTGCATGTCTTCGTTTTTAGCAATTGCTATCCAAATTGCGTAACCATCGGATGTCTTGATTGCAACTTTCTCACTTTTTATCCTGTCGTTAAGGTATTGGTCGAATTTTTGCATAACGATTTGGCCAAGTATGTCGTTGTATACCTGAGATTCTTTGAAGAGTTCGTAAGTGGACATGTCGTTGAGCTTGTTTACGCGGAAGACGAAACTTCCATCGTCAGAGTAGCTTATCCTAAGCGGATTATCGTAGTTGCCAAAGAGCACCTCTATGAATGCCTCGCCAGTTTCGGCCTTTTTTAATCCGGTGTAGGAATCATTCTCGACTACGCTCGCTTCTTCAAGCGCTTTGTCATATCCAACTTCTGTTGCTTTGTCGTAAAATGCCTTTGCTTCCTCTTGGGTTTCAAAATAGGCGTAGTCAAAATCAACGTACTGTTCATTTTGCATGAGGTCATCTCTGTTAGCGTTGTAATAGTTCTGCATCTCTTCATCGGAAACTGAGGAATTATTCGCTTGCAGCTCCTCAACTGTGATTCCATCTTTTTTCGCAAAATATTCGGTGAGTCTTTCTTTGACTAATTCGTTCAAAATGAAGGCCTTTACGTAAGACTCTTCAAAGAGGGGATCAAGCGTACCATAGTACTGCAGATAGTATTCGTAATAACTAGAAACTTCTTCCGCACTTATTGTCCCATTCTCAATCACTGCACCATTAACTTCGATTTGTGCAGCTGTTTCAGCTGTTTCAGCTGTTTGAGCTTGAGCAAATGTAAAGACAAGCGTCAATAAAACAAGAATGAATACTTTCTTCGTGTTCCTTACCATAATGTCACCTCCAGCTCTCTAATCCCTCGAGCGTTTCAAGTGTCTTGACTCATAAAAATTAACTATCGTCCGTCGCCTTGCTTTTTCCATCTCAATGAAATGACTTAAAATGACTTAATGCGATAAATAGTGAATTCCCCCGCAATGGCTGCGGGGGAATTTGGTCATTTTCACTCAGTCGTTGTTGCAGATTGTGTTTCAGTTGTTGTGTCCGTTTCTTGGGAAGTTTCTGTTGTACTCTGACTTGCAGCTTGTTGTTCAGCCAACATGTCTTCCAGTTCTTTCTGCGCAGAGTCAAAGTTGATACTGTAATCTGGCTTTATGGTTTTTAGCTCGTTAAGATAGTATCCTGCAGTCTGTGGGTCACCTAACAATTTGTTCATTTCGTAGAGCTTGTAATAGGAGTCTGATCTTATCTGAAGATCAGTTGATGTCGATTCTGCAAGCTCTCCAAACCCTTGATAAACTTCGTAAAGTTGGTCAATAACGTAGTAAGCGCCACCTGCAGAGAGATATGGCTTTATCATATCATACAGGCTCGAATAGTACTGGAATGATATATCTTTCTTATCTGGATAGTAATCTTTCATTCTTCTGAGTATTTCTTGTGATGAGCCCTTTGTTTGATCATATACCGATTCAACAACTTTCTTTTCGAATGTGGTGACGTCTTGTCTTATTGGGTCGAATGTGGTGTCTGTACTTGCCGCTATCCTATCTGCAACAACAAGAAACGCGGATTTTTGCTCAACTGGAATGTCATTTCTAACTTCGTTATTTTCGTCAAATAGTTGTTCGTAAAATTTTTTGTAGACGTTCAACAGGTCTTTATCTTCTGTACTGAGTGCTGTGTACCATGTTGCATACACTGGGTCTCGGAATTCAAACGATACTTTATTTTCTTCTTTCCACTTCGTCATGTTCTCACTGAATTTCTGATTTTGTAAAGTTGAAACTACCTCACTGTATGCGGCAGAGTTTTTGAAGTTGTCGTATGTATCTACTTTCTGTACACTCTTTATGTTGAAAACAAAGTACGTGTCGTTGTATGGGAACGATATGATTGTGGAAGTTGCATCAAAAATTTCTTTTTCGATCTCTTCCGGGAACGTGCCCGGTGTTACTGTGTAATCGCTGAGTGTGACTGAAGATTCCGTTGCGGCTTGGCTTATACCTTTTTCCATTGCTAAGGCCACAAAGTTGTCCATCTCTTCTTTCGTTGCGAATGTTACATATTGGGTCTCTGCTTTCGTGTAATTCGTTGTAAGGTCATCCTTATTTTCGTCGTAGTACTTCTTGATTTCGTCTTCGGTTACTACTCCCAATTTGTCTTTAACTGCTTGGATTGTTAGTTCTGTTTCTTTCTGTTTTTTGAACTCCTTTTCGTAGTTCGAGATACTTCCATATTGTGCTTTTATCTGCTGAGATTTCGTAGCATCTTTATTTACGGCGTCAATTTCAGCTTTAACTGCCTCGTCTACTTTTTTGCTATCTGGCTTTACCTTTTCAACTTCAGCATAGTAGAGTGTGACTTTACTGTTGAGTTGGTCGACTGCGATGAGTGTCTTAAGATATGGCTCCTCAATTGCTGGATCCAAAGAAGGATTGCTATACTGCGCAAGTAAGTCGCCGTATGCTTGCTCTATTTCCTCTGGAAATACCCAGTAGTTTTCATTTTTCGTCGCCGTACCATCAACCGTCAAATATCCAACCGTCTCTTCAAGTGTTCTTTTGACTTTTGCACTGGAAGCGGGATTGTAATTTACCGCAAGTGCCCATAATGCAATACCTGCAATGAATGCTATGGCAAGCACCCATATGATGACCTGCTGCCATTTTCCCATAACTCTTCTTACTCTACTTGAACTTGTTGAAGAAGGTGCCTCTTTCTTCGTCGGAACTTGTTTCTTACTTTCCTTACTCATGCTTGTTCTCCCCTTTCACCACTGTCATTTCCGTCGTCTTCGATTTCTTCTATATCAACGTCTCCCTCTGGCCTTACGAGCGGAAACGCAATGACATCCCTGATGTTTGGACTATCTGTAAGTAACATCACGAGCCTGTCTATTCCTATTCCAAGCCCACCTGTAGGTGGCATTCCATATTCAAGTGCCCTGACGAAATCTTTGTCCATCATCTGTGCCTCTTCGTCCCCGAGGTCTCTTAACCTGAGTTGGTTGACAAATCTTTCGTATTGGTCAATTGGGTCGTTCAATTCGCTGAATGCATTTGCCATCTCGCGACCGTATATTATGAGTTCGAACCTTTCCGTTACTCTTGGATCAACTCTGCTCTTCTTTGCAAGCGGCGATATCTCAACTGGATGTTCCAAAAGGAACGTGGGCTGCAAGACTTTGTCTTCAACGAGGTCCCACAATTTTTCTATCATGTGTCCTCTGTCGTTTATATCGATTTCAACACCGTGTGACGTGAGAACGGATACGAACTTTTCGTTACTGTCTTCAAGTATATCTACTCCAAGATTTTCTTTGATGAAATCTCTCATCTTTACTCTCTTCCAAGGTCTTGTGAAATCAATTTCTTGACCTTGATATGTAATCTTCGTTGTGCCATAGAGTTTCTCAACCAAATGAGTGATGAGTTCTTCCGTTAAATTCATGATATCTTCGTAATCGGCATACGCTTGATATAGTTCTATCGTGGTGAACTCTGGATGGTGCTTGTATGATATTCCTTCGTTTCTAAATATTCTACCTATTTCGTATACTTTGTCGAATCCACCAACTATGAATCTCTTGAGATGCAGCTCAGTAGCAATTCTCAAGTACATATCTATATCAAGAGCATTCAAGTGAGTGATAAATGGCCTTGCAGATGCTCCACCCGTTTGATATTGCAAGATGGGCGTTTCGACTTCAAAAAATCCTTTCGACGAAAGAAATTCCCGTATCATTCTTATGATATCGGATCTCATCCTGAATCTTTTGACCGTTTCATCGTTTGCAATCATCTCAGCGTATCTTTGTCTGTAGAGTATTTCTCTATCTTTTATTCCATGCCATTTTTCCGGCATTGGACGGAGTGGTTTGTTGAGAAGTTGGAATTTTTCAACGAGGACCGTGACCTCACCTGTGTTGCTCTTGAAGACGATTCCTTCGATACCTATTATGTCTCCTACGGTGATATGCTCTTTGAAAAATTCATAATTCTCCGTTCTATCTTTTCTTACGTACGCTTGTATTCTACCAAAAGTATCTTTGATGTGAAAAAATGTGCTTTTACCATGTTCCCTTAGAGCCATTACCCTACCGGCAGTCGAAACTCTTTCGTCGGTAACCTCACCATTTGCTATGTTTTGAAACTGTTTTCTAATATCTTCACTTGTGTGGGTCTTCTTGTAGCTGTATGGGTATGGATTGATTCCCAGAGCACGTAATCCTTCTATCTCCTTGATCCTTTCTTCCCTAAACTTCTTCAACAAGATAATCCCTCCTGTGCAGATAACCAAAAATGAATTTTTAATCTGCTGTTATATCCAATATTTCGTATCTTACTATGGTTCCCTTTGGCGCTTTTATTTTAACTGTTTGACCCTTTTTTGCATTGTTTATGATGCTTCTACCAAGTGGTGATTCTACACTAATCTTATTTTCAAATATATCTGCTTCTTGTGGATTAACTAATTGAAATTTCATTTCCTCACCTGTGTCAAGGTTTTTAAGTCGTATCCAATAACCAAGGCTAACAACCGAAGCATTGGAATTTTCAGTTATTATTTCGGCATTCAAAAGCATTTGCTCAAGTTCTTCTATCCTCGAAGCGATCAGACCTTGTGCGTTCTTTGCTTCTTGGTATTCGGAATTTTCAGATAGGTCACCGAGTTCTCTCGCAGCTTTGATTTTTTCTGGTATTTCCACCATGAGCTGTCTTTTTAGTTCTATCAGTTCCTGCTGCAACTTTTCATACCCTTGTTTTGTAAGCTTTATTTTTTCCATCAATGAATCCCTCCCGGTTTATGATTTCAAGATTGTTTTATTTTTTGATTTTATACATATTATACTATCGATTGATGACTTAACCTATTTGTTGTCACTTCTCAATTCCCTTATGACCTCTATGAATTGATCTATCTCTCGGAAATCTTTGTAGACGGATGCAAACCTTACGTAGGCAACTTGGTCTACTTTGCGCAGTTCTTCCATTACCATCTTACCAATTTGAGCCGTGCTTATTTCCATACTACCACTCTTTTGTAAGTTAGATACTATGTTGTCGACTATCTTCTCTATTTCGTCCGTTGTGACGGGACGTTTCTCAAAGGCCTTTAAGAGACCATTGAGGATCTTCCTTCTATCGAATCTCTCTCTTCTACCATCTTTTTTTACAACGGTAATTGGCCCAGTTTCATACCTTTCGTACGTTGTGAATCTGGCATGACATTCTGGGCATTCTCTTCTCCTTCTTATCGCTCTACCATCGCTCAGTTCTCTTGAATCAAGAACTCTTGTATCTTCATATCCACAAAATGGGCACTTCACATTATCACCACGCTTTGGAATGATACTATTAACTCATAATTTCCTTAAATTTAGCTTAGTTTATGTATGATTTTTTAAATAGTTTTTCAACTCACTGGTAAGAATGTTGTTTTTGAATTATTTTTGATCAGCATTGTTGATGTTTTTTACGTTCTTATCAAACAATTCAGCCAATTTAGTGATTTTTTTGATTTTATTATACACCATACTCTTTGTCAACGGAGGATCAAATAATTGACCTATTTCAGTGAGAGAAAGGTCTTCGTTGTCAAGTCGCATGTATGCAATTTTTCTAAGTTCTTCGGGAAGGTTGTCTAAGCCCATAACTTGATCTATGTAATTTATCGTCTCGATCTGTTTGGCGTTACTATCTCCAGTACGTCTTGCGTTTGCACTCAAAAAATTCAGTGTCCTATTTATGTCACCCTTTATTTCCCTTGATGTGATTATCTTGTCTATATGACCAGCCGCCCGCGATGCGCCGATCACTTCTAAGATATCTTGGATATCCTTCCCACGCTTGACGTAGTATCTGTTGTTGTACTTTAACTTTGATATTTTTCCAGTTATACCAAGGAAGCTATTCAACAATTTACTGACGTGTTCGAGCAGGTTCTCACTGTAAGATACTAATTCAAAGTGGTAATGACGAGATGGGTCCGTTATAGACCCAGAAGATACAAATAGGCCTCTCAAAAACGCACCGAATAGGCCTATGTCGTTTTCAATAAAATCTGGTGTTTCGAGTATCGATATGCCCAGTTTTGCGAGTATATCGACGGGAATGAAGACTTGTACTCTCTTTTTTTGCAATCTGTTCTTCAACAATGTGAGCTTCTTCTTATCCACACCAAGTTGATGCATCAACGTCATTATTCGACGTGCTGCAGGTATGAACCCAACTTCTAATGATATGTACGAATCGGTTGATGTTTTTACAAAGACACCTTTGCCTTTCAAATAACCAATTAGCTCAGCCTGGGCCTCTTCAGCACTGAGCACTTCAACTTGACACAATTCACCTTTTACTTCTTCCGAAAATGTGTACCTCACGCTGTCACCCCATGACAATTTTGTTCACAGAAGCCTCGCTCAACTCGAATATTGCTTTTGCAAGCAATAAGGAATCATGCCTTATTCTGTAATCTTCATCGAGTACTATCGAAGAAAAGTGCCCTTGTATTATGCGTCTTTCCGTTTCTAAGAGATCATTCTCCACAGGTACAGAGCCTTTTAACCTGTATTTTTCCAATATCACTGGTTCCATTGGTGGGAAAGAATGCACTATGTAATCAACTCTTGTACCAAGGTATCTCTCAATTTCTTGCACATGGTCTTTCAATGTGTAATTGTGTGTCTCACCTGGCTGCGTCATTATGTTGGCTATGTATATCTTTGATGCCATTGTACTTGCAACTGCTTGTGAAAATCCTTCCACGATTAGATTTGCAATGATACTCGTATACAAGCTGCCAGGTCCTAAAACAAGCACATCTGCCTTCTCTATTGCTTCTTTTGCCGCAGGGTTCAATGTGATCGGTTGGGTCAACTTCAGTTCTGTTATCTTTCTAAACGTTTTCTTGCCATATTCTACAATCTGGGTCTCGCCTTTGATGATTGAACCATCTTCGAATCGAGCTATCAACCGTGCCATATCGTTTGAAACTGGTAGAACTCGCCCTTTGATTGCCAATATGTCAGACATTTTGCTAACTGCCTCTGCAAAGTTACCAGTTATCTTCGTTAACGCAGCCAATATGATATTTCCCACAGGATGTCCGGACAAAGTGCCATTTCTGAATCTGTAGTTGAATACCTGACTCAGTGTATCTTCATCATTTGCAAGTGCGACGAGGTTGTTCCTTATATCACCCGGTGGTGGAACGTTGAGCTCCTCTCTCAAAATACCGGAACTACCGCCTTCGTCGGTTATCGTTACTATAGCATCTATATCGCATGGAAAAGTCTTTAATCCTCTCAAAAGTGTAGATAATCCAGTTCCTCCGCCAACGACTACCACTCTCATCCAAGATCAACGTCCCTATGTTCCACAGTTGTTTGGTAACTTCTCGCTTCTAAAATATTTTTTATCTCTTCTGCAAAATAAACGGATCTATGTCTTCCACCCGTACATCCGATGGCTATGGTTATCTCATTTCGGCCTTCGCTTTCGTACCTTGCAGCAGCAAAACTCACGATGTTGAAAATCGAGTGGAGATACTCGTCTACACCATCTACTTTTTTTAGAAAATCCCTTACCTCTTGGTCTCTGCCATCCTTCTGACGAAGTTCTGGTATGTAGAACGGATTTGGAAAAAACCTGGCATCAAAAACAAAATCGGCATCAAGGGGCATGCCGTATTTGAATCCAAAACTTATTATATGTATGATCGATTTCTTACTACCTGCAGATGACAAAATATTCGTGAGCTTTTCCCTCAATTGATGAGGGTTTATCTGACTTGTATCTATAACTACATCAGCTACTTCGATAACCCCACTCATCAATTCTGTCTCTAAATCAATCGCTTCCGAAATCGAAGTAGTTTGTTTTGATAGTGGGTGAGTACGTCGCGTGTGGGCAAATCTTTGTATGAGGACATCTTTCTTTGCAGTTAGAAAGACTACTTTACAAAAATTGAACCTATCTTTCAGGTCCTTTATGGCCTTTTTCACATCACCAAACAAATAGCTTCTCACATCCAACACTATGGCAAGTTTATCGACATTGCCTGCAACAATATTCGCTACTTGATAGGTCGCATCTGGTGGTAGATTATCGATGCAAAAGAAACCCAAATCTTCGATCAATCCGGCAGCAGTAGACTTACCCGCTCCCGAGTACCCTGTCAGAATCACAAGCTCTTTCAAAATAGACCACCTTCTGCTCCAGTTCTGATATTTCTAAGTGTTTCATTTGATATGGATGCCTGAATCCGATCTTCTTTAGTTTTCTTTCAAACTCTTCGGGGTCTCCGGTCACATAAAACTCAACAAATGATCTGCCACTTCCCACTAGATGTGATACTTCTCTAACTATTTCATCGGCGGGATCTATTATTCTTACGTTGTCCATGAGACGTGCTATGATGTCTTTCAGAAATGGAAAGTGCGTACAACCAAGTATCAGTTCTTGAGGCTTGAATTTCCTAAAAGGTTCCAAGTAGAATTTTACAACGGCTTCAACCATGTTTCCATAGAAGATACCCTCTTCTACTATCGAAACAAAAAGCTGGGTTGGACGTTGACTCACTTTCTTGCCACGTGCTTCCAACTCGTGTTTGTATAGACCACTTTGAACGGTCATGTGCGTACCAATTACCGCCACTCTATCGTACTTCGAAGCATTCACACCTGCTTCGATGATGCTATGGTACGGTATCTTGAATGCCCCTCGGTACTTCGCCAGTGCCGAGTCGGATGTGTTGCAAGCAGCAAAGATCCGTTCAACTTTCTTTTCTGCAAGAAATCCTATGATCTCCCTGCTGAATACCTCTATGGTCTCTCTGGTTTTTGTACCGTACGGTGCACGCATCGTATCTGCTACGTATATGTAATGTGCCGGGAGCGTCTCTATTAGTTTCTTCAAGACAGAAAGTCCGCCTACACCTGAATCAAATAATCCTATCGTCATTCGGAATTACTCCCCTTCCAATCTTAACACCTTAAGTTTTTCTCTCAAATTGCTTAGAGTGCTGTCTATTGCTTTTTGAGAGGCATACTCTTGCTCTAACACATCGCATAGAATTAAAACTAATAAATCGTCAAAAGGCACTTCTTCGTACAATTTACTGTAGCTTATTTGAAGCTCTTTCAATCTTTTGTGTACGTAATCTATGACCTCATCACTGCTATTGGAAGTGAATTCATAATCCTTACCGAAGAGTGTTATTTTAACTTTCTTCATTTTCACTCACTTCCAATATCTTCATCAGGTCTTTTACCCTGATGACTAGTTTGTTTATTATTTCCTCGTTATTCCTCAATAGACGTTCAAGTTCGGATTTTTCTTTTTCTAGCTGGCTTATTTTCTCGATTGCTTGATTGAGCTCATTCCAAAGCTTTTCGTTTTCTCTCTTCAGCTCCGTGTAACTTGTTATTATACCCTCCACTAAATTCTCAAGTTCTTGAACTTTTTCCATGATTATACCACGCCCCCTTGCGTTTTACCAGTTTCCAAAGATAATAAAATTTGTTACGTTTGTAATAATAATAACGAACGGGTGCATTATCATTGGCAAGATCCATAAGACTAGTAGGCCTATCATGAATATGACACCATAGAAATTGAATTTCAAATACCACTCGTAGTATTTACTCGGCAAGAAAGCCAGAATCATCCTTGTGCTATCGAGTGGCGGTATCGGCAAAATGGAGATGAATGCATATGTAAGACTCCACTTGGCCGATGTGTACAGTATTCTGAATAACATTGCGTTGTTTGCATATCTTGCAATAATTCCGTAAACAAAGAAGAGTAAAAAGCTGGAAACAATTCCAAGTAACGAATAAAGGAATAGATCCCTCTTCTTTGCCTTCGGATAGTCGATGAGAGGTGATCTGGTCCATCCAAAATCAAAAAATGCAAAAGCCAATATTCCTATTGGGTCTATGTACCTAATAGGATTAAGCAACTGAACGTTCTTGATACCTTTGCTGGTACTGAAGACTTTTGCTACTGAATTTCTCAAGATCTCACGCGGCCAACTTATAAGGATATATGAAACAAAGGCATAGAACAAATTAACAAGCATCGAAACAAACAATGCCCTCAGAATTCTCCCCCTCCGCATTCTAAATTTAGCATACGGGCACTTCTCGTGCTTTATTTTATCATATGCGCTCGTTTGCTTCTATTTAGTTCACGTTACAACTTTTATTCATTGGCTAACAACTGATGTTTAGTACGCCTCAAGAGTACGTTTTCTTATTCTAGCATATTCTTTCAGATTTTGTACCTGATTAAACGACATATTTTTCCACCAGTACGGCAAGATACTGTTGTTCAATGTAACTGGATCTTCTAAACCGCTCAATGACCCTTTGTTTACTAAGTCTATCCACATGTCTGTGCCTATTATCGGTGTGAATTCGTTTAGAGAAAAATCAATTCCAACGGATGCACAGACGTCAATTGCGTTTTTTACATCTTCTTCTCTCTGTTCTGGTAAGTTTACCATTATGTACGCGCTGACTTCTTTATGTGTAAAACCAGACTTTCTCAATATTTCGGCTGCCTTTATCAGGTCTTCGTCCCTAACTTTTCCACCCGTTGTTTGTTGCAATTTGCCGGTCGTTTCGTAGCCGAGTTTTATGGTTTTAAAATTTGCTTCGTAGAGTAGGTCAGATATCTCCTGCGTTAGTAACTTCGCATGTATACCGTTTGGGAGGTGGAATCTCAATTTTCTGTTTAGCCCACGCGCAATGATCTCCTTTAGGATAATTTTGAAATGGTTCTGTGCATTTATCAGTATTGCGTCGTCGAAGAATACTATGTCTTTTATTTGGTACATCTGCGAAAAACGTTCTATCTCTTCTATGACTTTTTCAACGGGCTTGAACTTCATTCTTTCCCAGTTTCTGTGCGCTATGCAGTAGGTACAGTTGTATGGACAGCCGAGCGTTGTTATAAGTACCAAGTAACCTATGTTATCGTAAAGTTCGTAAGCGGGAGACAGGTCCAAGAACCAGTCTACGTTGGTTGACGGTAGTTCCCATCCCAATACGTTGTTCAAGTATGTTGGTAGATAGCTGAGATCAGTCTTCGTGAATATGTGTGCGCCGCTCTTCATTGCCAGTCGTGGCTGATTGCGCACAAAGAATCCACCGAAAACGATGGGTACACCAAGCTCTTCTTTGATGATTCTTATCGTATCAAAATATCCCGGATACCAGTAAGTGAGTGTGGATGTCACGAATGCCGCATCTATATTTCCATCTGCCCTTATTTTTCTCAATTTGTCTCTGAAGAGAGCTTCTGGCATACCGTATCTTTTGTACCTTCTCGGTATGAAACTCAATGTGTCGGGCTTTTTGATCTCCGTGTATGGAAATTTTCCGGTACCGTAGTATTTATCACTTGGTACCTTTGTATATGCTCTGAGTTCCAAATTGTGTCTGTTCATTAGATCCAAAAGCTCAACTTCCACACCAAGGTGTTTCAAGAGACTAGCAACGTACAACAGACCAACTGGCTTGAGCCAGTAGTCATATGCGGCAAAGTCTTCTATCCAAGGGTTAACGAGCAATATTTTTCTGTTCTTCATAGAAATAATACATCCCTCTTAGTGTAAGGTCTCTGTCTATAATTCCCTCAACGGCATCACTGACGTAAGTTGCCTGACCGCCGGTGTGTATGATCAACGGCGGTTGTGAATATTGTCTCTTTATGTTTTCGAGTAGGTATCTTATGGCACCGACTGTTGCATTTATCGTCCCGATACGTACATTAGATTCTGTGTCCTTGCCGATGAATCCATCGTACGGTTTTATTTCCACTTCCGGCAATTTTGCCGTTCCCCTGAATAGTGCGTGAACCATCATCGAAAAGCCCGGCAGTATGGCACCACCTTCGTATTTACCATCTCTGAGTACCTCGATCGTAATTGCGGTGCCGTAGTCTACGACTATACAATCTTTCCCATAGTCTTTGTATGCCGCAATTACATCACAAATTCTGTCAGCACCTATTTCTTGAGGATAGTTTACATTCCAGATTATTTTATCATACCTTTGAGCATTGACAAAACACACCTCACCGTTTCCGTACTTGCTGGCAAAGTATTCGAATATGACATTCACGGATGGCACAACGGAAGAAACAACTATTGGTATGTTGTTTATCTTTTCTTTGTAGAGTATCTTCAGAAAAACATACAGTTCATCTTCCGTTTCGTAGTTCTTCGTAGATATCCTGTATTCTTCGAAGTTCTTCCCATCTCGCGTCAATGCGATAGTTGTGTGTGTATTACCAACATCGAATAGTAAGAGCATGATATTCACCTCGTATGGATATTATTCAATTGTCACCATCTTGTCGTTATTTCCATGGTCGTTTCGGGTAGTACTTTGTACTTTTCCAGTATTTCTCGTATGTCTCTTGTGACGTATATCCTCACAATTTGGATGAGATTGTTTTTCATAAAGTTGTAGGCCGGATATTGACGAACGTATTCCTCAAATGTCATGATGCGATTTTTCTTCAATATGTATATGTTACTTCTCAGAAATTCCTCCGGATGCACAATCGTCAATTTGTAAGGTGTGTCGATTCTGAAGATCTCATCGAAATTTCCTAAGATGTGCATTATGTATTTCTTGTCTTCCTCATCTGCCACTTCTAAGGATCTTTCAAGTCTGAGTCTGATCTTTTGGAGCATGTCACCTGCGATGCCTTGGCTCACAAAAGTTGGATCTACTCCCTCTATTGAAAACGGCGTTTCGATTACCATCTTCCATAGGTCTCTGGATTTCAAACGTTCTACTATCTCGTAGGCCATGACTATGTCAAGTTCGAGCGGTTCTAAGTCCATCTCGTACTTTAACAAGCTCTGTTTCGCATCTTCTACTCCACCGTACTGATCAACCAACTCAAAAAATCTGTAAATCACTTCGTTTATGATCGTCTGGTCAGTCAAGTCCAGAAATGTCTCGATATTCAAGACTCTTTCATCGAGATGGAGTGCTTTGTAAGAAAGGTCCAAAAGTTCTTGGATCATCATATCCGCCGCACGCGAGGTCTTATGGAAATATACATTCTTGTACATCATGAATCTTCCAAAGAGTGTTGTGTAAATCTCATCGACTACTTTTGCATCGTATGCAAGTATCTCTTTACCATCTTTCTTGACGATCATAGAGTTCCTCACAAGTCTATCGATTGAACCGGTACCAAACCCTCTGGTACCTGCATAGTACGAATCTCTAAGCACGAAATCGATTCGATCTGCACCGAGTGGACCTTGTACGATGGCGAAATCTATCGTGCCGCTCTCTTCACCTGCAAAGACCTCTATTACTTCCTCCATTAGTTGAGAAAAGTTGTCTATCATGTTTTCTGATAGATCCCCAAGAGTCATTCTCAAATCTTCTTCAACTGCACGCTTGAGATTTTCATTTGACTCTTCGTAGTTCTTCAACAACGCAGACGGGAAGTATTCTCTAAGTAGTCTTACTCTAAATTCATCGTGACCATCTGCAAAACCTAATTTTTTGTAAACAACATCATCGAATTGGTGACTGAATGGTCCATGCCCTATATCGTGCAAAAGACCAGCCAAGCGAAGTACCCTGACTTTATCTGGCGTGTCGTAAAGTTGTTGTGCATACGTACCAGCCAAATGCATGACACCGAGTGAGTGTGCAAATCTGGTATGTGTTGCACCAGGATAAACGTACTCTGCACCAACGAGCTGACTGAGATATCTCAGCCTCTGAACAGCCTTTGTATCAATAGTTAATATTTCAAGCGGGTAGAGCATTATTTCAGAATACACAGGGTCTCTAGAGACTTTGTAATACAAGTTAATCACCTCCGATGTTTATTTTATCACATATTTGTCGATTTTTGTAAAGTTTTACAAGCTACACATCACTTATTCCTTGAAAATTTCTTGCATCACATACTCAATTTGTTGTATAATATGAATGTAACTATTTAAGGGGGGAATTTGTTAGGAACGCTTACTATTATTTTCATTGTTCATTTATAGTTTATAATGTTTCAATTTTCATAATGGCGTTCCACACTTCAAAAAGGGAGGGGTTCGTGTGAAAAAGGTAGTTCTTTTCTTCTTATTGACTTTTGCTATTGCGGTCTTTGCGGTTCAAGTTAACTACGGTATTTTTGAAGACATCACCACTACGAACGTTTGGAATTTACTCGGCTCAGGTTCAACTTCCTACAACTTTGCAGTCCAGCTCTGGAAGTATCCTTCACTACTTGGTATGAACAAAGAAGGCGCACTCATACCGTTAGCAGCTGCCGATATACCTGCCATCGTTAAAGAGGGAAATATGTACACAACGACAGTGAAGTTGAGAAAGGATATGCGCTGGTCGAACGGTGCACCATTTACGGCCGATGACGTTGTTTTTACATACAACACAATTCAAGGTATGCAAATTCCTGGTGGTAACTGGTCTGGTGCGTATGAGCCAGCAAAGATTGAAAAAGTCGATACATGGACGGTGAAATTCTACTTCACAGAGAAGAAGACTATGTCGATATACTACAGTGCACTCATGTCGGCTATTGTATGCAGCAACTACTGGAAACCCATCGTAGAAAAGGCAAAAAAACAGGCTGACCCAGTGCAGTGGTTACTCGCACAAGAGGTTGTAGACCCCGGAATAACATCTCTAAACGTTGGAAAGATCGAGAAGGGCGCATTTGTCCAGATCATAAAAACTGTTGCAAACGATAAATATTGGCAATACGGTGAGAAGAACATCTATTACAAAAACGGTGGATTTACGATTTCCAATTCCAAAACTGGATTCAAGTGGTCAACGTCTGATCCAAAACCATCTGGGGCAGTCGACTTGGAAGTTGTAAATGGTCCATTCGTCGACACGATTGTCTACAAGATATTTGGAACTAAGCAAGTTGCAATTCAGGCACTTTTGACGGGAGATATCGATTATATATTCAATCCAGTTGGCATCACCGCAGGTGAATCAGAACAGCTAAAAGGTCAGAAGAACATAAAGATTGTATCGAACCCACAACTCGGTTTCAGATTCCTTGCTTTCAACATGAGGAGATCACCGATGAATATCAAAGAATTCAGACAGGCTTTGGCAGCTTTGATAGATCGAGACTTCATATGCAACCAAGTGTTGCAAGGTAGAGCAATTCCACTCGCAACTCCAATACCACCAGCAAATACATTCTGGTACAACTCTGCAGTCAAGACGATTGGCGAAGGATTGAATATGGGCGAGAGATATGCACTTGCAATTAGTCTGCTCAAAAAGGCAGGATTCAAGTGGGATACAGAACCTGTCATCGATACGAAGGATACGAAGAATCCAGTTAAGACGGTTGGTAAGGGCTTGAAAGGGCCAGACGGTAAGCCAGTTCCAACATTAACGCTTCTTTGTCCAAGTATGGATTACGACCCAATGAGGGCACAGACAGGTATGTACATCGAGCAATGGGCAAAGAACATCGGTATGCCTATCAATCTAAAGCTTACAGATTTCAACGAAATTAGTACAAAAGCATTTGATGAAGTAGATTTCGATATGTTCATACTCGGTTGGGGAATTCCAAGAGTCCCAACGTACTTCAAAGACTTCTGGCACAGTTCACAGATGGCACCAGAAGGATTCAATGTACCTGGATATGCAAATCCTGAATTTGATGCACTCGTAGATGAATTTGAATACGCAGACGATTTCACCGAAGCGAGAAAGGCTATCTTTGAGGCTCAGCAGATACTCGCAGATGACCTGCCGTACATCATCCTCTTCACAAATCCAATGGTGGAAGCTTACAGAACGACGATACAATTCCCATTTGATAACGTACTCGATGGTATTCAAGGTTATTATGGGCTTCCAGAAAATGTAAAGAGAGTACAATAGTTCTTGTAGAATATTCCCTTGAAATCCCCCCGCAAGGGGGGATTATTGAATATGTAGGCAAAATTCCTGAAAAGAAGAGGTGAAGGGGTAAAGATGACAAACACTCTGATGTTGATTGTTTTTGGAGTTCTTGTCCCTGCAATAGCAGTATTTTTCTCACTTTGGAAGGGCAAAAAACCGATAAACTACATATTTTTAGCAATTTCTTTGGCACTCTACTATGGTGCGCTTTTCAATTTCAAATATCTGTACCTTTTCAGTCCAAGATTCAATTACATAATCGCCCCAATTGTCTATTTCTATGGCTTTGATTTACCCGGTTTGGCAAAGTTCATCAGAAATAGAATGGCTCAGATAGTTTTGCTGCTGGTAATATACGTCACGGTGGTATTCTTCATCTTCCTTGCGATGCCAGGCGATTACACTACGAAATTCTTGGATCCAAAAATTATGAAAAACCCAGAAATGTATGAGAAACTCAAGGAGATGTTCGGTGTAAATGACCCGTGGTATGTGAAGTACTACAAGCACATGAAGAATTTCTTCAACTTGGATATGGGCATTTCATTTAGTGAGTATCCAAGACCAGTTGCAGATATCATAGCTGAGAGATTGCCGCGCACGTTATTCCTGTTCTTGGCAAGTTCTATTCTATCTTTCTTGCTTGGTTTCGATCTTGGGAAAAGAATTGCATGGAAGAGGGGTGGATTAGCGGATAAGACTGCCACACTCGTTGGTATCGTTTTTTGGACGATATTCACTCCTTTTTACATGCTGATAATAATATGGCTATTCTCAGTCACGTTGAAATGGTTCCCATTGTCAGGTTTTATCACGCCATCGAAATGGTTTGATGCACCTTTCAATTCGCAAGATGTGTTTATAAAATTGCTCTGGACTGAGCTTTTCTTGTTAGTTGTATGGCTGGTGGGTATCATGATATCTGGAAGACTAAAGACAGTTAAGGCGAAAAGAACTGCCGTCTGGTCTTCCATCTCCGCAGGTATCGCCATCTCCGTTCTATACTGGGCAACAAATAGTATGGGAAGTTATGCGCTGGATATCGTATATCATCTCGCCTTACCTGTGATAGCACTCGTTACGTTGGGCTTTGCGGGTGATATGCTTGTCATGAGAGATACGATGTTAGAGGTGATAAGGGAAGATTACATAACGACGGCTCGAGCAAAGGGGCTTCCGGACAACGTGATCAGAGACAAACATGCGGCACGTACTGCACTTTTACCGTTGATGACCAGTTTCGTCATTGGACTTGCCTCCACCGTTAGTGGTGGCGTCATCACTGAGACGATGTTCTCATGGAAAGGTATGGGCCTTACATTGCTCGACGCAACTTTATCACAAGATACTCCGCTGGCAATTGGTTGTCTTGTGTTTACAGGTATATTAGTGCTTTTCGCACACCTTGTCGCCGATATACTATACGCAATTTTAGACCCACGCATAAGGTACTAACGAGAGGTGAGATGAATGGCAGACAACGTTCAGAAAGTTGAGAAGAAAGAATCGATTACAAAAATAAGGTTCAAGCTGTTTGTAAAGAATTTCAAGAAAAATTGGGCACTTTTCAAAGAGAGTAAGATGGGGATGTTTGGCCTTTGGGTTATAATCATCTTCGGTATCTTTGGTGCACTTTCCCCACTTGTCTTGAGTCTGGTAGACTTGAGTATATATGATCCGGTTGTGGGAATCGATGCAAGGATTTTGTCTAGCAAATACATAACCGATTATCTATCAACCCAAAATTTAGTGAAAGGTATTGAAATACCATCGGCACAACTCTGGGTCTATTCTTTTATGGATAAGGGCGAGGAGTTCAAATCGTCGATGGAAGTGCTTGTGAAAAACTCTGTCTACGAGATCATGCCCACGTATGCACCAGATAGTTTGAGGCATTTGCTCGATACAATCTCCGATAGCTATATCCCAGCAAAGGAGAGGATGTACTTCCAAAATAGTGTTTCAGAATTGGTAAACAACGGGGTTATAAAATTCTCTGCACTCTCTTCGGTAAAAGACATTGGAAACAGAGATAAATTCTCGTTCCAAGATTTTGCCGAGTTAATCCAAAAGGTTGATTACAAGACACTTGCAATGGCACTCTCACCGTACGCTGATTCAGATGAGGTGTCACGTGCGCTACTCTGGTTCAGGAGTTTGAACAGAGGAAATAGTGAGATGGTGGAAGAGTTCAGTAATATGCTCAACCAAACTTTCTCTAAAGATGAGATCATCTCAGCTCAGAATCAAGTCTTGGAAGTTGCAAAGAGTGTTGCAGATGTCAGTACAGTGAGTCAACTTTACGTGACATCTGATCGTCAACTTACCGATGTTATAGCAAACGATGTTGTGCAGGTTTCTGACCTTGTCCATGCAGCTATTTTCAACTTATTACCCGATTTGCTGGTTCTCGCAAAAGAGGATGAGGAACTGAACAAAGGGCTTGAGAATAGCAAATACAAAGACCTTATAGAAGTTGCAAAAGGGAAGTTATCCGATTTGACAAATGAAGAAGTCTATGTAGCTGCACTTTCAAAGGCAAAGACGTCTATGAAGAACGCTGAAGACGAGATGAAGGAAATAGGTTTGGATATATCGTATAAAAACACCGATGAATTCCTCGAAACCTATGCCGGTATGGAACTTGCAAAGGTATCTATAGACATAAGCAACGATTATAGAGCTAAGGTTGAAAACGAACTTGCAAGATATTCGAGCATTGCTCAGAGGGGCTTTGTTGCTGAACTAAACAATATATTCTTGAAGATAGCATCCGCACGTTCGTTCATGTCAAGCTTGTTGGGGAGAAGTGATGTACCTGATAGTTACGAAACTTTGGGGAGCAAAGTTATTGAAGTTTTGTCAGACCCAGTCTCTTCTCTCATGGCATATGCCTTTCAAGGTACGAAGAAACTCGATAAGGTTATTGCGAGCATAGAGAATTCTCAATTCGATGATTACAGAAGGCTCGATATCATAGACAAATTGAAGACGTACAAAGAACCCATCGAGGCTGTGAGATTTCTCATCGGTGAAGGAGATATAGACGATAACATATATACTTCGATGGTTGACGAACACAAGGCTTTGCTATTAAACGATAGCATATGGGATACAGTTAAAGGCGTCAGAGACTTGGAAAAAACGACAAAGACGGAGTGGTCGAAGTCTGTTGCCGAGTCGAAGCTTGTGGCAATATTCAATGATCTATCGGTGAGGAACAAAATCGGAGTTGCACATCCCCTTCCGCCGAGTAGATGGCACTTACTTGGTACGGATCCAATCGGTAGAGATGTGTTCATCCAACTCATGGTGAGTACACCAAGTGAATTTCTGCTTGGAGTCTTAGCTGCATTCATAACGGTCTTCATAGGCACGATCATAGGTACGGCGTCGGCATATTACGGTGGTGCAATAGATCTTATCTTCATGCGTGTTGCAGACTTAATGATGCTCTTCCCATCTACTGCTTTCTTGATTGTCCTATCTGGATTCATGTCAATGGACCTTTTCAAACTCGCGCTTATACTTGGATTGCTTGGCGGTTTCGGCGGTATCACGCTCGTTCTAAAGGCACAAGCCCTAACTGTAAAAGTGAAACCGTACATCGATGCCGCACGTGCATCCGGTGGAAGTCACGGATACATCATATTCAACCACATAATACCGAACGTCATGCCACTATCGTTCCTATACATGATGTTCAATGTTACAGGTGCAATATTCTCGGAAGCTACGTTGAGTTTCTTCGGTTTGATGCGGGTAAGAATGTCTTGGGGTCTCATGATAAACACAGTCTGGAGTTCAGGATACTTGGGCTCTGGAAATATCGGCGCATACTGGTGGATGTGGATTCCAGCAGGTGGAGCGATCACGTTGCTCTGTTCTGCATTTTACTTCCTTGGTAGAGGCCTTGAAGAAATCGTTAACCCAAGACTTAGAAAGAGGTGATCGCTGTGGCAATCATAAAAGTTGAAGATTTGAAGATGCACTATAAAACAAAGATGGGATACGTTAAAGCGGTGGATGGCATTTCCTTTGAGCTTGAATCAGGGGAGAGCTTGGGTATAGTCGGAGAATCCGGTTGCGGAAAGACTTCTGTTTCAATGACACTTTTGAGGACTCTACCAGAGAATGCCGAGTTCATGGGCGGACATGTTTGGTTCAACGACAATGGCAAGATGGTAGACCTAACTCAACTGAGCGAGGATGAGATGAGACATTACAGATGGAAGGGAATTTCGATGGTCTTCCAAGCAGCAATGAACTCACTCAATCCTGTTTACAAAGTTGGAGATCAGATAGTCGAGGCCATTTTAACACACTATCCAGAAACACCAATAGACGAAGCTCGAGCAAAAGTGGCGAGGTTATTTGAGCTCGTAACACTTGATCCAAAGAGGATGGACGAATATCCACACCAATACAGCGGTGGGATGAAACAGAGGGCAGTGATTGCACTAGCACTGGCTTGCGACCCAAAGATCATAATCGCAGATGAGCCAACTACTGCTTTAGACGTTATAGTACAAGACAGAATACTGAGGGAATTAAAGAACGTGCAAGAGCAATTGAACATGGCAATGATATACATATCTCACGATATTGCGGTTATCGCCGAAGTTAGTAAGAAGATCGCAGTGATGTATGCTGGAAAGTTCGTTGAACAATCGGATTCAACTACGATCTTCAAAAAGCCTATGCATCCTTATACATTCTTGCTCATGAATGCCTTTCCAAGCCACGTTGGCGAGAAAAAGAAACTATTCACCATACCTGGAGAACCGCCGAACTTACTCAATCCACCAACTGGATGCAGATTCGCTCCAAGATGCCCGTGGGCTACGGAAAAATGTGGTGTTGAAGAACCACCGTACGTAGAAGTAGAAAGTGGACATTACCTTGCGTGCTGGCATCCATTGACGGAAGAGGTGAGACAGAATGAGCTCAGAAAATAAAAAGGTGCTTCTCGAAGTAAAGGGACTGAAGAAGTTTTTCCCAGCTGAACGTGCGCTATTTGCGAGAGTAAAGCATTTCGTTCGCGCAGTTGATGATGTATCGTTCGATATCATCGAAGGTGAATCACTTGGTTTGGTTGGTGAATCAGGATGTGGAAAGACGACGACTGGAAGGATGATAGTGAGGCTTGAGGATCCTACTGCAGGTACTATAAAGATATACGACAAGCCCGTAAACGACTACGAAAGAATGAAATACCATTCCATCGTCCAGATGATCTTCCAAGACCCATACGAGTCTCTGAATCCACGAATGACGATATTCGATATAGTTGCAGAACCATTGAACATACACAATATCGGAACGCTCGAAGAGAGAGAAGCAAAGGTTATGGAACTGCTACAGAAAGTTGGGATGACACCACCGGAAAGCTTTTTGTGGCGATATCCACATGAACTTTCCGGAGGTCAAAGGCAGAGAATTGCAATAGCGAGGGCGCTAGTACTCAATCCGAAGTTGATCGTCGCAGACGAACCTACATCGATGTTAGATGTGTCGGTTAGAACGGGGGTCATGCAACTCATGATGCAACTTCAATCAGATTACAACGTATCGTATCTGTACATCACGCATGACCTTGCGGTCGCTAGGTATATGGTCAACAGAATAGCGGTGATGTATTTGGGTAAATTGGTGGAGCTTGCAGAAACTGAAGAATTGCTCCACAATCCACTGCATCCATACACAAAGTCACTGATGGATGCAGTTCCAGTGCCAGACCCAGAATACAAAAGGGGCGAGCCGAATATACTTGGAAGTATAAGTGCACCAATAGACCCATTACCAATATGCAGGTTTTACGATAGATGCCCATACAGGGAAATACTTGGTGATAGATGCAAAACGCAGCCTCATCCAGAGTTAAAGGAAGTATCTCCAGGACATTTCGTGTCGTGCTACCCTGTCCACGAAGGTAAATTGTGAGCATAGCTTGTCGTAAGTCATGACCAAGAAACGAGGGAGGCAGTAGTTGCCTCCCTTTATTTTTTGATCTTTTGTTGATCTTATTTTGTAACTCAAATTTGGCGGTTGCAAACGAGCACCGATATAAAAAGGTCCATGAGCGACCTTCCCTTCTATCCAAAAAAATGTCACTACACGCTCGATTTTTGCGTATCAATATCTGAACCACATTACCAATAAATTGGCAAACTAACGTGTTTATCAAGAAATTCAGGAAGTTAAAGAGCTGCGTAAATCAACATATCTGTAGCAATTGCCGCTACAACGCAAACAATAACTGGACACCTTAGCCAAGCCAAAATGCCAGCTACCGTGCCACCTACAATGCCAATTTCTGGCCTTGATGCATCCACCGTGATAACACCTGGAAAAATCAGGGCGGCCATCGCAGTATATGGAATCAATCGAAGAAACTTCTCTACCTTCGGGCTGAATTTCAATCGGTGAATTACAGCTGCGGGTAGTGCACGAGGAATGTATGTGACAATAGCCATTCCAAGAATCATCAATATGATAGGATAATTCATATACTGCCCACCCCTTCCGAACTTTCTGTTTCTTTTTCTTCTTTCAGATCTGTTGACGGCTCTGTTGAAATGGTCTCGTCATCAACTAAGAACACACCGATGAAAGCACCGAGTATCATAGCCAAGATTACAGACCAACTCTTCGGTATAAAGCACTGCAAAAACCAATTGATTAGAGCTGTTATCACTACTAAAATGACCAACTGTGCACTCTTTCTTACACTTGGGAGTAGTAGTCCCAAGAATGCCGCATAGATAGCTATGCCAAAGCTGTCGACAACGATTTTGGGCAAAAGGCCAGTCATCAATGTGCCGATGAAGGTACTTAGAACGAAGCTTACGTACAATGCCGTATTTGAACCTAACAGGAAATAGTAGCTGGGATCATTTGATAGAGAGTAGATAGCAAAAGATTCATCGCAAAGGGCAAAAGCACCAACCAATCGTTGAAGGAGTGTTGTTCCCTTCAATCGTTGCATAACAGAGCTACTCATGACAACATGGCGAAGATTGATGAAGAACGTACCCAAGATAATAGCGTACAGACTCGCTCCTTGCGTAATCATACCGATGGCCATGAGTTGTGATGAACCGGCCATCACCATGGCAGACATGAGAATTGTCTCAAATCTACTCAATCCTGCCTGCATTGCCAAGAGACCTATGGAAATACCTACCACAACCACTCCAAGACATGCAGGAATGGAGGCCTTCATCCCAGATAGAAAATGCCTGTTCATTGACGTCCCTCCGAAGGTTATTCACACTTATCAACTGTTATCAACTGTCGACTTTAACAGAATGATTTGCAATATTATATAACTTGAATATTCTTCAATCAATAGCTGGTATGATAACATATCATCGATTCAATCATATACAAAGGTTTGTTCATTCAATTTTGTGGTACAATATCACTAAGTTACCGAGTTTTTTGATGAAGATTGAGAATGAGGTGGGATAATCGATTCTAGCTGTGGGAGGTGTGGGATACATATGAAGGCGTTGTACGCACAATCTGGTGGTGTCACAAGCGTTATTAATGCAAGTGCATATGGAGTTATCGATGAGGCCAGAAAGAATGGTCTTGAGATGATGGTTGGTATCAACGGTGTCACGGGGATTTTGAAAGAGAAGTTCTTGGATACAACGGATTTAGATATTGAGTTTCTGAAATATACACCTGCAGGTGCATTTGGCTCATGTAGAAAAAAGATGAAGAATGATGCCGATATAGAGAAATTATTCAATATTTTCCAAAAGAACGAAATCAGTTATTTCTTCTACAATGGTGGTAACGACTCGATGGATACTGCTTGGCGAGTTCAAGCAGAGGCTCAACGTAGGGGATATGAACTGAAGGTTGTTGGGGTACCAAAGACGATAGATAATGACTTGCCACATACGGACCATTGCCCCGGTTATGGAAGTGCCGCAAAGTACATCGCCACATCTATGATGGAGGCGTCACTGGATTTGAGAAGTATGTGGGTTGATTCCACCCAAGTCTTCGTCATGGAGATAATGGGTAGAAACGCTGGATGGCTTGCAGCTTCAGCGGGACTGGGCTGGATCAATGGAATCGGCGCTGATGTAATCTTACTGCCTGAAGATCCGTTCAACAAAGATAAGTTCTTAGCCGCAGTAAGTGATGCAATTTCAAAGAAGGGACATTGTTCAATAGCAGTTGCAGAGGGCATTAAGTATCCAGATGGATTCTTTGTTGCGGACATGGGCTTTACAGATAGTTTCGGTAATAGACAACTCGGTGGTGTTGGATTCACGATTGCGGGAATGGTGAGATCCGAACTCGGTCTCAAGACGCACGTCTCTATACCAGATTATCTCCAGAGAAGTGGAAGACACATGGCCAGTGCCGTTGATGTTGAAGAGGCAGAGATGTGCGGTCGTATGGCAGTTAGGTATGCACTGGAAGATAATTGTGGTGTTATGGTCACGATGGAAAGGGTTTCCGACAATCCGTACCAAATAAAGTATTCTTCGATACCGTTGAATCTTGTGGCAGATGCAACAAAGATGTTGCCAAGGGATTTTTACAATGAATACACAATCACAGAGAAATTCTTCGACTATGCGTTACCACTTATACAAGGGGAACCGGAGTTGCCGTACAAGAATGGCCTGCCATCGTATAAATTGCTTGATCTATAGTTAGCTGTAGCTAATCACAATTTATAGTTTAACTTGAAGGAGATGATAGTATGTGGATATTCACGTTGATTGGCATATTGGTTGTTGCATTACTTGTGGTCACTTTCGTACCATTTCTTGCTCCTATTGCCGTCTGGATAATAGGAATATTGATATTTGTAATAATGCTCGCAATTGCAGGTGTATTTCTTACTGCGTTGCTACCAGTTATAGCAATCGGTTTCCTCATATGGATAATATACAGTGCTGTTAAAACTTGGAGGAGAAAATAGTAAGTTTTCAAAAAATTGCCCCCATGCGTAGATATATTATAGTGCCTGCGCAGGCAAGAATAAATTCGTGCATAAGACTGGTATGGGGGTGTATGGAATGAAGAGACTTTCCTTAAGATGGATCGTAGGATACGATGAAAACAATGAACCAATTTATAGAAGGCAAAGTGTCAATGTAAGTGATTCATTTGATCAAGCAAATGCTCAAGCAGTGATCGATATACTTGACAGGTATTCGCAGTACACATGCGAGAGCGCTCAGATCGTCACCACGGAAAGTGTGGGTGATGGATTATGAAGAGACTAACGTTGTCCTATAGAAAGTTAGAAAACGGCAAGACGAAGACGTACAGAATAACAGTATCTGAACCAGTCGATAACATCGATGCCCAACAACTTCAAACAGACATTGCAGCATTGAAAACACTCGGCGTTGTTCCGGAAGGTTACGAACCTGATGAAGCAAGGGTCATAGAAACAAACACCGAAGTACTTCTCAACATGATAGAGTAAGCAGTGCCATAGTTGTTGAGTGGTGATTGAGATGAATTTGGGCAAACATTTGGAATGGATATGGGACGTCGTTAAGTTGTTCATGTATTTGGTGGAACGCCCAGGTGATGGTGAGAAGAAAAAGGTAGAAGTCATGGAATTAGTCGATGAATTGTACGAGGATATTGACTTAGATATTCCAAAAGACGTTTTTGATTCTATCGTCTCTGCGGCTATAGATTACCTTGCATTAGTGCTGTTTTGATTTGCGGTGTCTAAATTAGTTTTAGATTTGGTAATTTGAGAAACTTTCGTAGCGTCATCAAATAGATAGCATTTTTTAGACAGCATTTTTGAACAGATTTCGAATAGTTATTGGCCTGTACACCTGTAAGATGTATAGATGAGATAAAAAGCGAGGGCGGTTTTAAAACTGCCCTCGCGTTTTTATTTTCCATTCTCTTTCTATAATTGATTTAATTAAAAAAAGCTCCTAAAAAAGTCTCTCCCACTCAGGTTCGTCGGCTATGTGAACAAACCTGATGCCTACTTTCTCACTTGCTCTATCGAATTCACTGTCACCTATCATGACACATTCTTGTGGTAAGATACTTAATTTGTCCATTATATCTTTGAAGAAGATCGGATTTGGCTTTGCAAATCTGCAATTCTCCATGTGTGCAACGTACACGAAATTATCTGGAGATAGTCCTGCAAATTTTATTCGCTTCACAGTTGCGATCTCTGGAAAGAGCGGATTGGAGGCAAAGACTAACTTTTGATTGGTAGACTTAATTAGGTTAGTGAGTTTAAGATTAGGCTCTATGACACTTTCTACTTGATCAAATATGTTTTCGTAAAAATAAGTGAATTTCTCCGCCCAATATTCGAATGGTTTATCAGTTCTTTTGGAAAATACTTCTGCAAATTTCATGTAAAGGCTCTTAGTACCATCCGTACTTTTCATTGCTTCGTTTACCGATTCCATAACCAAAGTGAGTATTTCATTGAATGGGATTCCAAAATAGTTTGAAAGATTTTTGAAATATGCCTTCATGAATTCTTCCTCTGAGCTCTTAACTATAGTACCATCGTAATCAATGAATATGTACATGCTTAACCCTCCTGTAAGTTAACTTGACTAAACACTCTTTATATTATATCACAATATTTCTATGGCGTATTATATAGCTACACAACCGCCTTTTTCCAATTTGAGAATCTGAAGAACAGATAAGTGATAACGAAGATGGCTAAATTACTTATGATCATGCCGATGAAAACGCCCTTGAATCCCATAGTTGTAGATAGTATAGCTATGATGGGAATTCTTATTCCCCAAAGCCTCAACACATCGGCTATCATTGTCAACACAGTCTTACCCGCACCAATTAGGGCACTATTGTAAATCAGATATGCGGTAAAAAGTGGCATCGAGAACGAGACGTATTTGAAATAAATGTTACCCATTTCGATTACTGCTGGGTCGTTTATGAAGAACTTCGTAACTCCTTTTCCGTAGATGAATGTCAATAGCGAGAGTATCCCAACTATCGTTACATTCCACCAGAATGTGTGCCTCACTGTCTTTTCTGCATCTTCATACCTCTTTGCACCTATGAATTGACCAACCATGGCTGAGACTGCACCTGCAAATCCTTGTGATATCATGGACACCAAATTTGTTATCCTGTTCCCTATGCCATACGCACTGATCACAGTCGGGCCGAACATGGCAATGTAACGCATGACTATCGCAAAGCCTGCAGAACTGATAGACATGCCCAATGCGCTCGGCACACCCAGTTTAAAGACAAGACCAATCAAGTGCCAATCTGGCACAAAGTCACTCTTACTCAATGTAATAGCAGATTTCTTTGAAACGACATGGTAGATACTCAATGCAGCTGCGACGAACCTACCGAGATTCGTTGCCCATGCAGCACCTGGTACACCGAGTTTGGGAAATGGTCCAATACCAAAAATCAAAAGTGGGTCGAACACCATGTTTATTATATTCATGATCAGTATCACTCTCATACCAAATTGTGAATCACCTGCTGCACGCATTGCAGCAGTCGTGCTGTTGATTATGAATATGAGCGGCAAACCTATCATGTCCACCGTGTAATATTGAATTGCATATGGAATAACCTCTGCGTTTTGACTACCCGCAATTGCTAATATGAGTGGTTTTGCAAATACGATACCTACGATAGTCGATATCAATCCTATACCTATGGTAACCAAATAGAGCTGGCCTGTGGATTTTGAAGTAGCCTTCTTATCTTGTTTGCCTATGTTTTGAGATACAAGAGCAATCCCAGCATTTGCGAATCCCATTGCAAGTGAGATGAACGTAAATATGATTGGCCAAGTAATCGTGGAAGCAGAAAACCCTACAGCTCCCAATTTGCCAAGGAAGTACGAGTCAACGATGTTGTAAATTGTCTGGAGTGCATTTGAAACTATCAGCGGCCAAGATAAATGAAATAACGAATATTCTATATTCTCTCGTAAAACGTCTACTCTTGCCATTGTACACCACCAATCCCGCTCTTTTTTCTCACAATCTTACAGTTGTTCAAGCAAGTCCTCAAGTAAAGGTTCAAGCATTTGATGAGAGAATTATAAAGAAGTATAATTCGTATAGCGAACTATTAAAATTATTGTATCATCCATCGATGTTTTAATCAACGTTAATTTTGCATGCAGAAAGGCAAAATAAATTGAAATTCTTAAAATAACGTAGTAAAATATCCTATGCTATCAAGTTTTTGATGTTAATTAAAAATGGGAAAAGTAAATTGAAAGTAGATTATTGGAGAAGGGCGGACAGGCGCAGACGGTCGCACAAGGTCGTACTGAGGAAAGTCCGGACTCCGTGGGCAGGATGCTCGCTAACGGCGAGGTGGCGTGAGCCATGGAAGGGCCATAGAAACGAAAACCGCCCGAAAGCTTAGGTTCTCTTAAGCGAGTAGGGCAAGGATGGAAAGGTGAGGTAAGAGCTCACCAGCAGTGCAGTGATACACTGGCTTGGTAACCCACATCCGGAGCAAGGTCAAGCAGGGGTTGGGTCGCTCTACCCTCATTCCCCGGGTAGGCCGCATAGACAGATGCCTGTCTATTACAGAATCCGGCTTATAGCCCTTCTCCGTATTTTTTGATTTTGCTTTTTCTCTTTTTTGTTGATGCAATTTTGTAAGACTGACAGATTTAGAACTTGGGACTGTAGATTTGGTTGAGGGGTTGGAAAGATAAAAGAAAAGAAAAGTGGTGCCGTACACCCTGCTTCGACTAACTTAGACCCGGTCGCATGCACCCTGACAGCTCCAACCGGGCACCCCCACGGCACACACTTGTCTGCTTAGGGCTGCTTCCTTCCGGACCTGACCCGGTTCGCAGATAGTTGTTGCGTAGGACCCAGTTTTCAACGCTGCGGAATGCACCGATACCGAACCTAAGTAGCCTCAGACAGGGAATTCAGCCCCGCTAAGGTGGGTTTCGGGCAACAAGGGACCACCAACCCCCCGCTTAGTACGACACCAAGATGTATTTTATCACGTTTTCTGTATTTTTCAATCTTTAAATTTGTGATATAATATTTCGAGATAAATTCGATAGAATATGTCTCCAAATTGTACATTGTCTGTGCAGCGAATTTAGGATGACATTAAGACGATATAGTCGGAGTACTCTGTGCGCATTGTAGAAAGGTTTAAAATGTGAAATAAAATGTGAAAGGGGGATTGCTTATGGATGTTAGGTCGATGAGTGTTGAAGAACTTTGCAATAGAGTAAGGGAGAAAACACCTACGCCTGGTGGTGGGGCAGTTGGTGCAGTAGTTGCAGCGATGGGCGCATCGTTGAATTCTATGGTGGCAAATTTGACTATCGGTAAGAAGAAGTATGAGGAATTTGATGGCTTAATGCAAGAGGTCTTGGAACAGATGGATATGATTACACAAAAGGCGTTGAAACTGGCAGATGCCGATATAGAAGCATTCAACAAAGTTATGGATGCATACAAATTGCCAAAGGACGATTCGCAAAAGCAAGAGAAGATCCAAGAAGCATTGAAAAAGGCTATTGAGGCACCTTTTGAGTTGGTAGCATGCGCAAGAGATATCATGAAATTCAGTGAGGTCGTGGCAAAGTGGGGAAATAAGAATGCAGCCTCAGATGCATTCAGTGCCGCAGAACTTGCAAGGGCTGCATGCAAAATTGGAGAATACAATGTGATGATCAATTTGAAGTCGATCACCGATGATGAATACAAAACGAAGATCTTAGATTGTTTGCACGAGGTAATGGGTGAGGCAAAGGTCTATTACGAGCGTATACAGGAGTTGGTAAAAGAGAATGGGTTCACTAGGATTTGAAGTACTTAAAATCGAGGGACACGCAAGAAGAGGGAGAATTCAACTACCACATGGTGTAGTGGAAACGCCTACTTTCATGCCAGTTGGTACCAATGCAAATGTGAAACTTGTCACACCGCATGTTTTGAAAGAGAACAATGTCCAGATTATTTTATCTAATGCATTTCATCTTTACCTGAAACCAGGGTTGGATGTTATTAGGCATTTCAACGGGCTGCACGAGTTCATGAGATGGGATAAGCCGATACTCACGGATAGCGGCGGGTTTCAAGTTTTTAGTTTGAAAAGAGGACAAAAGATAACAGACGACGGTGTCTGGATTATGTCACCACTCGATGGTTCGAAGCACTTTATCACACCAGAGCTTTCGATGGAGATTCAAGCAACGCTTGGCTCGGATATAGTTATGGCGTTTGATTATTGTGCTGACCCGAAGGATGGATACGAAGAATCGAAGAAGTCTGTCAAGTTAACGACGAAGTGGGCAAAGAGGAGTCTGGAACATCTGAGACACATATCGAACCAAGCAATCTTTGGAATCATCCAAGGTGCAGTGTACGAAGATTTGAGAGAGATGAGTCTCAACGAGATAGCACAGATGGATTTTGATGGATTTGCAATGGGCGGATTAAGCGTTGGTGAGCCGCGAGAAGAGACGATTAAGATGGTGGAATTCTTGGGGCCAAAGATGCCGGCAGATAAACCAAGGTATTTCATGGGTGGAGGGTCTCCTGATTTACTCGTTGATTTGGTGGCAAATGGTGTGGATATGTTCGACAGTGTCTTTCCAACTCGCGTTGCGAGGCATGGTTTAGCAGTGACTTGGAATGGGAAATTCAATATCAGATCAGCAAGGTACAAATACGATAAGACGCCTATAGATGAAAATTGTAATTGCTATGCATGCCAAAACTTTTCGAAAGGATACATAAGGCACCTATTCGATAGGCAAGAGGTGTTAGGTCAGATGTTGCTAACAATTCACGACATACATTTTTTGATGGAATTCGGTGAGAAACTGCGGGAAAGTTTGGAAAACGGCACGTTTGAAACGTTTAGAGGGGGGATTAAAGAAGCATATGAAAAAGGTTCTGGTTCTTAGTATCATCATTTTGATTGGGTTAACACAATCTTTCGCATTTTTCTTTGAAAATCCTGCAAATTTGATAGTAAACGGGAATGCTGTGTTATTTTCGATGTATGCATATCAAATAGACCCGTATGTCTACAAGATTTCTTGGCAAGAAAGAAGTGATAATCTTTGCGGAGAATTGGGGTATACGACGAATTCCAACTATTCAGAAGGCGTAATAAACTACATGATATCCGATTTGAAGAATAACTATGGGATGAATCTGAATGCGAAGATAATTCCATGGGGAGAACCCTATGTTAAGGTCGATGTTGGTGGGAAAGTTGCTGCTGCAACGAATGTTTCTGTGAGCCTTGCAGTTTACAATATCACACTTTATGCTTCAAAGACTTCTGATGCAACGTTACCGAATTTCGTTGGAAGTGCTGAGTATCTATTCAACAACAATTTCGGTGTTGGATTCGATGTAGGTAATTTTGGCAGTAATGTTTTTCAGGTCTCACTTGGTGGAATAGCAAGGAGTTTAGGATATCTAAATAATTTGAGAATTTCGTACAGTCCGCTTTACAGATTATCGGATGGTAAAATCTTCAACATCGTCGATGGAAGTGTAGATTTGAGGATTTCGAACTTCATCGTAGGTCTGTCTGGCTTTTACAATTTCGATGGTTCGATCTCGACAGAAAAGTACCTGAAGAATCAATATGGATTCAAAGTAGTTATTGGAGCTGGTCTATAGCATGTTTAGAGAGGAAAGAGAAGAAGTGGTTAGGGTTCTGAGTGAAGATGATATGAGGCGTTCTCTTATGAGGATTGCCCACGAGATATTGGAAAAGAACAAGGGTGCTCAAGATATAGTTCTGCTTGGTATCATCACGCGTGGATTTTATCTTGCAAAGCGAATTGGGGAAAATATATCGAAGATTGAGGGGGTAACGGTACCAATCGGTGCATTGGATGTAGCACCGTTTAGAGATGATGAAAAGCGGACTGTAAGAACGAGCGATAGAAGCAATATCGACTTTGATTTGAATGGTAAGAAGGTCATATTGATAGATGATGTGCTCTTTACAGGTCGTACCGTGCGCGCAGCGATGGATGCGATCATATCACGCGGACGTCCAAATACAATTCAACTTGCCGTTCTTGTAGATCGAGGTCATAGGGAATTTCCCATAAGGCCAGATTTTGTTGGAAAGAATATACCGAGTTCTAAGGAGAAAGAGGTTATCAAGGTAAAGGTGAGAGAATTGGACGGAGAAGACGGGGTCTATATAATCAAAATGGGAGATGTTGAAGATGAGGTATGATATAGAGTTTAAAGGGAGCTATTCCTTATTGAAAGTTCAATTGAACGCAGGTGAAGAGCTTACAGTTGAACCTGGTGCGATGGTGTACATGCGTGGTCCAATTGAAGTCGAGACCTCGACAGGTGGTATCTGGAAGGCACTTAAAAGAAGCTTTTTGGGTGGCGAGAGTTTTTTCATGAACAAGTACATATCACGCGGCGAGAGCGAAATTGCAATTGCACCGGAATTACCAGGTGATATAGAGGTTGTGCCTGTGAATGGTACATTGTTTGTCCAGTCCACTTCATATCTTGCAAGCGAGACTTCGATAGATATGGATGTATCTTTCGGAGGGTTGAAGGCATTCTTTTCCGAAGAGGGGATATTTTTGATAAAGCTGCAAGGATACGGCGAGGCTGCAATTTCTTCTTTTGGTGCAATAAGAATGCTTGAACTCAACGTTGGGGAACAGATAACGATAGATACGGGGCATATAGTTGCCTTCGACGGGAGCGTGTCTTGGAACGTACGAACGTTTGGAGGGGCTAAGTCTACATTGTTTGGCGGCGAGGGATTGGTCTGTGATTTTCAAGGACCTGGAAAGGTATACATGCAAACGAGGAATTATCCTGCATTTGTGCAGTGGGTAAGATCATTGGTCCCACGACAGACTGGAAGTAGATGACCTATCAAATAAAAGGGAGGCATTATCGATGCGGCTTTTTGGAACAGATGGTATACGTGGTGTTGTGAATGAAGAATTGACCCCTGATATAGCTTTTAAGTTAGGAAATGCATTGGCTAAATTTGTAGATAAGAGGATTTTTGTTGCAAAGGATACACGGGCAAGTTGTGATATGTTGGAAGCTGCACTGATAGCAGGTGCAACTGCTTCTGGTGCAACCGTTTATCGATGTGGAATTTTACCAACGCCTGCACTTGCAGTGCTCACTAAATTGGAAGACGCGATAGGTGTCATGATTTCGGCATCGCACAATCCACCGGAATTCAATGGGCTAAAAGTCATCTCACGCGGTTTCAAATTACCTGATGAGGTGGAAGATACATTGGAAAAACGTATGAAAGAAGTACACTATTCGACATTTGATGAAATTGGGCGCGTTGTTGATTACAAATTGGCGTTCGAGGAATATTCAAATTACGTAGTCCAACAATTCAGTGACCTTGACCTATCCGGCCTAAAGATATTGGTAGATGCAGGAAATGGCGCGGCTTACGAAACTACCCCATACGTGCTTGGTCAGCTGGGTGCGAAGGTTGAAGTGATCAACAATGTTCCAGATGGATTCAATATAAACGTGAATTGTGGTTCAACTAATCCGGAAAGCGCTGCTTCAAAGATGACGAATCATCACTTGGCAATCCTTCACGACGGTGATGCCGATAGGTGCATACTGCTCGATGAGAAGAGGCAAGAAGTCAACGGCGATAGGGTAATTGGGCTGTGTGCAGTGCAGATGAAGGCAGAAAATAGGTTGAAGAACAACACCGTTGTGGGTACTGTACTTTCCAATAAGGGATTGGAAGTCTTTTTGAAAGGTCTCGGTATAAGATTTGAACGTGCCAAGGTGGGCGATAGATACGTATTGGAGAAGATGATGGAATTGGGTTCTATGATCGGTGGAGAGCGCAGTGGACATATAATATTCCTTGATAGATCAACTACGGGCGATGGGTTGATCACGTCACTTGAACTTATCAGTACAATGATAAAGAGGGAAAAGCCATTATCGGAATTGTCCAATGAAGTACCTGATTATCCACAGGCAATGATCAATGTTAAGACAAAGAACAAGCTGATCATGGAGAACGAAGAAGTCAGAAAATTGATAGATGAACTAAAACGTGATGATGTTGACATTGTCGTCAGACCATCGGGGACAGAACCATTGGTAAGAGTCTTCGTCCAAGGGCCTGACCAGGAATACATATCGACTGCAGCGTACACAATAGCCAATAAGATAGAGGAATTGTCGAAAGGAGAGAATTGCTGATGACAAAGGAAGAGTTAAGGAATGCAGTTTGGAATAAACTGAAAGAGGTAATAGATTGGGAAATAGGACTAGATATCGTAACACTCGGTTTGGTTTACAATATAGAGGTCGAAAATGAAAACGATGTACGTGTAACGATGACGATGACAACACCTATGTGTCCATTGGCAGGCGGTATAATGAGTGATGCAGAGATGAAGTTGAGGTCAATCGATGGAGTTGGAAATGTAGAAGTTGAATTGACATTCGATCCACCTTGGACACCCGATAGAATAGATCCTTCGATTAGGAAACAGCTCGGGATATAATTGCAGGGATTAAAAGTAGGGCTTAGAGATATGAACGACGTGAGAGATGCCTTTTCTGAAAAATTCGACAAAAAAAACATCTCAGAAATCCTGCGAACTTACAAAGCAAAAGGGCTTCCCGAGAGGGAGGCCCTTATTTTGATAGCGTTTGTACTCGGCAAATCGCGTGAATATGTGCTATCTCACCAGGAACTTGAATGTCCAGATGGCGCGATTGAACTACTTGAAAAGCGGCTTACGGGATATCCGTTGCAATACATCGTCGGTAATGTTGAATTCTACGGTAGGCAGTTCACCGTGGAGGAAGGTATCCTCATACCACGTTGGGAGACGGAAGGACTCGTTGAACTTGCCATCGAGTGCATAAAGCGTTTCAATGTAAAGACTGTGGCGGAGATTGGTATAGGAAGTGGCATTATCTCAGTTACATTAGCCATCGAAACGGGCGCCTCTGTACTTGGAACTGACATAAACCCAAAGGCATTGGAAATTTCATATGCGAATGCAAAAAGGCATAACGTTGAACATTTGGTATCATTCAAGTTGGGCAGTTATCTTGAGCCTTTTGAAGAGAGGTTCGATGATATAGATATGATCATTTCAAATCCACCGTACGTAAGGGAAGGAATAGAGGTGCAAAGGGAACTTCTTTACGAACCAAAGGAAGCGTTATTTGCCGGGGAAGATGGGTTAAACTTTTACAGAGAGTTCTTTAATCGTTACAATATTAAAGGTAAAATAGTTGTAATGGAAATTGGTGATGACCAATGTGCGTTTTTGCAGAAATTAACGGATGGAAAGTGTATTAAAGACCTTGCCGGTAAGGACAGATATTTGGTAATAATCGACTATAAACGCTAAAAATTTGCGATGATGATTAAACAATGGCCAACAATGATCAAAATGATTAATGAGGAGCTGAGGAGGGATTTGCATGAAAGTTGTATTGCTTCAAGACGTTCCTAAACTCGGGAAGAAAGGGCAGATAGTAACGGTGTCAGATGGTTATGCTAGGAATTTTCTCATCCCAAATGGTGTTGTAAAAGAGGCGACCGATGCCGTACTAAAGGAACTTGAGATGCAAAGAGAAGAAGAAAAGAAACGTCATGAGGCGCTGAGGAAAGCAAACGAAGAATTGCTTGCTGAACTGCACAAGCACGTATTCAAAGTGCAAGCAAAGGCCGGCGAGGGAGGTAAGCTATTCGGCTCACTAACTAACGCAAACATAGCCGAAGAGATATCGAAGGTAATAGGACGCGATTTTGATAAAAGGTGGATCATACTCGATGCACCTTTGAAATCCACGGGTCTTTACGATGTCACTGTAAAGTTACCCGGCGGGGTCTCTGGAAAGATAAAAGTGGAAGTTGAGCGTGCTTCTCAAATTTGATGTAATTGGCTGAAAGGGTGAATTTTTTGAACATTACAGCATTTTCAAAGGCGTTGTATTCTACTTGGATATACTATTCACCTGAGCGAATTTTGTTCGATGCAGGTGAGGGTGTTGCCACTATGCTGAGCAACAAGATATACGCAGCAAGGTACGTATTCTTGACTCACGGGCACGTGGATCACATTGCTGGATTGTGGTCGATAATAAACACAAGGAACAATGCAATGGGAGATAGAGAGAAACCATTGACTGTCTACTACCCGCAGGGAAATAAGGGTATAGAGATATATGCAGATTTTCTGAAGAGAGCAAATAGCGAGCTCAAGTTCAAATTGGATTTTGTCGGAGTTGGGAGTAGTGATAAAGTATTTCTAAGGGATTCTGGTTCGTTTACGAGGTACATCCAACCGTTCCCTGTATCTCACACGTACAGTGAGATATCTTATGGATACCATGTAATAGATGTGAGAAGAAGGTTGAAAGAGGAATATAGGGATATCTCGGGTGCTGAAATAGCTCAGCTTGTGAAAGAGATGGGAAGCGATGCAATTACCGAGACGTACGAGAAGAAAGTGCTGACGATCTCCGGTGATACGATACTACTCAAAAAGGAAGATATATTGGACACAGATGTGTTGTTTCACGAATGCACGTTTTTGAAGAAGGAAGATAGAAAATTCAATAATCATGCAGCGTTAGATGACATTGTTGAATTAGTCAAAGATACCCAAGTTAAGACCTTGGTACTGTACCACATATCTTCGAGATACATTTCGGTGCTCGATAAAACTTTGAGAAAGATTGCTATTCCGGGTGTAAAGATCCTGTACGTTCATCCGGAGAAGATTTTCGAGATGTAAAGCTCCTCATGTAAAGGAGAATACCATGCGGAATATAATTTTTATCAGCGACCTGCACATAGGTGATGGTAGCGGTAAAGACGATTTCAATCAAGACGAACTATTCGAAAATTTCTTCGACGATTGGAAGCATTTGGAAAATCCAGAATTGGTCATCGTTGGAGATGGTTTTGAAATTCTCGAATCTTCAACGGTTATGAACGCCGGTCTTGCGAATTTTTGGGAGATTTTGAAAAATCTCAACGAAAGTTCAATAAACAATATAATCAACAAGCACCCTAAAGTTTTGAAGGCACTCCAAGGATTTCCTGGAAAGATATGGTATGTTATCGGCAACCACGATTATTACATATACAAGAACGATAAATTGAAGCATAGATTGTTTGAGCTCTTCCCAAATATGGAGATTGTGCCATATTATTACGATGAGAAGACGAAAATATTGGCTGTGCACGGAAACCAGTTCGATTCTATCAACAGGTTTACCGAAGTAGATGGTGAAATTGTCCCACCGCTTGGTGACTTTGTCGCACGATACATGAGGCTCAACTTCGATGAGGTTATCAGAAGGAGCTTTCCAGAGAACGTTGTAAAAGATTACGATAACGTTAGACCAAGTTTGGATGCCTTTCTTTGGTTTGAGAAGCTCACGCAGATGTATGAAAATGGCATAGACTTGTTAAATACTTGGCTCGATAATTTCATAAATATGATGAAACAAGATGAAGCACAAAATTGGATGAGAAAAAATTATCCGAATATGAGCAAATTATCGATACTCTTCCTCAACAGAGTTGGCGGTATCAAGTTAGGTGAGCTGATGGTTAGGACGGTTATGCAATTTAGGAAGTTCAAGAAGGTAGATTATTTGAAAAGAACGGCGATGAAATTGCTCAAAGATCCACAGAGGCTGGTAAGATATCTTGATGGATACGATGATCCCAATCACTTTAAGCAGCTGAATATAGACAGGCTCAGTGGACTTGTTATGGGGCACAATCACAAGCATACGTTTGAGGTCTTTAAGATAGATGGTGATTTGAAGTTTTACTTGAATTGTGGTGCTTGGAAACCTGTGGTGGAGAGAAAGTCAAAGAACATATTCCAGAAATATTTCGAGATATTCTATGCGATAGCAAAGGTAGAAAGTAACGACGATTTCGAGATAACTACGAGCATTACGAATAAACTCAAAAAGCAAGAGATCTTGGATTTTGATTGATTTTTGACTGACCTTCAATTGATTTGACATATTTGACATATATGTGAGAATAGGGCGTGAGAAGTTGAAAGTAATTACGAGTCATACTAACGCTGATTTTGATTCGTTTGCATGTTGTGTGGGATTGAAAAAGCTTAAACCAGATTTTGAAATAGTCCTCTGTGGCATACCGGTTCAGAATTTAAAAGAGTATCTCAGATTCTACGGAGATACTTTTTCATTTTTGACTGAAAGCGATTTGAAAAAGTTAAATGAACCGATAGATGAATTAATCATAGTCGATACTAACGGATTGGACAGGGTGGGTGATGAAATTAAGAGTAGGTTGTCAAACGATGCGAAGATCACGATAATAGATCATCATCCAGAGATATGGCCTGCGAGTGAGGGGATGGCTTCCGGTGAACGTGTGGAAAAGATATTTAGGCAAGTTGGTGCAGCAACGACGATAGTCGTCAACATGCTCAAAGAAAATGGTATCAAGATTACATCGGAGGAAGCTACATTACTTGCCATAGGTATATACGAAGATACGGGTAGTCTACTTTTTTCAAGTACTACTATCGAAGACGTAGAATGTGTACTATATCTTTTAAGAAATGGTGCTTCGATAAGTGTTGTTGCTGAATATGTGAGATTCGATTTGACGATAGATCAAAAGCATATACTGAGCGATATGTTACAAAATGTTACCGTGTACGATGTCGACGATTACCAGATCACGATATCGCACGCGGAGAGTGACAAATTCATAGGCGGACTGGCTGCCATCGTTTCCAAGTTTTGGTATACGCACAGTGTTGAGACGTTGATAGCAGTCGTTAGGATGGGGAAAAAGACATTCATCACTGCCCGCACAAAGTCACTCGATATAGACTTGGCTGGACTCATGGGTGAATTCGGTGGTGGCGGGCATAAACAAGCAGCATCAGCAACGATCTCCGCTGCTCCGGTTGAAGAAGTCATTCACAAAGTTTTGCAATTGCTTCCAAAATACGTATTTAAAGGCATAAAGGCAAGAGATATCATGTCTGCGCCTGTAAGAACGGTCTTTGCAAATGAAACAATCGAGGATGCAAACAGAATAATGGAAGTTACCGGCCACGGTGGTCTGCCTGTGATTGAAGAGAACAAGCTAATCGGCATAGTGACTAAAAAGTCTGTGGACAAAGCAATGAACCACGGACTTGGAAAGAGACCTGTGAAATCGATTATGAGTTCCAAATTGACTACCGCAACGTTAGACACACCGGTTAGCGTACTCAAAAAAATGATGATAGACCATGATATAGGCAGAATACCAATACTGGATGAGAATAACATGCTTGCGGGAATAGTGACAAGGTCCGACGTGATAAAGGCAACGAATTCTGAAGTACATCAGACACATCCTTCAGGATCTACCGTCGCACCAACGTTCACAAATCTGAGTAAGCTGATAAGTGAGAGACTACCAAACAGAGTGGTCAATTTACTAAGGCTTTTGGGATTGTATGGTTTTGATTTCAATATTTCCGTTTACGTTGTTGGCGGATTTGTTAGAGACTTACTCTTGGGTATTCCAAATTACGATTTGGACATCGTTGTGGAAGGAAATGGGATAGAATTTGCAAAACATGTTGGTAGACAGCTCAATGCGACCGTAGTACCGTACGATAAATTCTTCACTGCGTCGGTAGTCTTTAAGGACGGTTTCAAAATAGACGCTGCAACGGCACGTACGGAATACTACGAGCAACCAGGAAAATTGCCCCAAGTGGATATCAGTACGATAAGAAAGGACCTTCATCGTAGGGATTTTACAATAAATGCGATGGCTATAAAGCTCAATCCCAGCGAATATGGCACACTGTACGACTTTTTCAATTGTCAAAAGGATTTGAAGGATGGTATCATACGCGTACTTTACAATTTGAGCTTCATCGAAGATCCAACTCGCATGATCAGGGCCATCAGATTCGAGCAACGTTACGATTTCAAGATGGAACCGTCCACACTTGAGCTACTGAAGAAGAACTTGGAGGAGAATTATCTTGAGCGTGTATCCGGTGCAAGGATTAGGCAGGAAATAGAGAAGATACTCGTGGAAGAAAACTCGTTAAAGGCGATAAGGAGAATGGCAGAATTGGGAATGATAAGGCACATATTCCCGAAAACTTATTACACAAACACGATGGAAGAGAAGATAAAAACGATGTTCCGCCATTTGCCACGTCTGCAAGAGAGATTTGAGGATTTGAATGACTTTTATGCCATCTCAACGATACTTCTGGAATACTATGATTTACCAACTCTGGAAGAACTTAGGGCGAGGTATGGATATCCGAAGAAATTCATAGAGAGCTTGAAATATGCTGAGACTATCATACCCGTCGTGAAATCTCTCATCGAGTCGCAATTCAGTTTCTCCGATGTGTACAAGGTACTCGGTAAATCTAATCCGTATGTGTACGTGCATCTCTCTTCTTACTTAGATGACAATGGTATGGCATATCTACTGAAATACATCGACACAGTGCAAAATACGCGGCTCAATACCATCAGTGGGAAGATGCTCGTAGAAAAATACAATATCAAAGCAGGGCCAGTATTGAATAGCATTCTCGAGCAGGTCTTTTCTTTGAAATTGGATAATCCGAACTTGGATGAAGAAGAGGCTGTAAAGAATATAATCAACTCTCTGAATGTGTTAAGCGGCGAGAATCATAGCAGTCACAGTGAATAGCAAGAAAGCTGCGAAGGTGGAAAGAAGCAATGGTAAACGAGAAAAATAGTGCATTTAGAAAATATCTACCATATTTTATCTTTTTGCTCATGTTCATATACGTTATTTGGGGACTTGTTAAGGTCCAAATTGTAGAGCAAAGCGAGCATAAACAGTTGCTAAATGAACTGCTTGGTTCAAGTGACTATTCACGCGGGTTGCGAGGCAGTATCTATTCTTCTGACGGCGTGAAATTGGCCTGGAGTGAGCAGATACCAATTATTTCAATGAAAACATACACTACTGAAGACGATGCAAGACTAAGAGAATTTTTGACAACTGAACAAATCGTATCGATAAAGAACACAGGTCAAGCAGAATTGACTTGGGAACAAGCCTTCTTGCTAAAATCTATAGGATACGAGACTACCACGATAGAAAGGAGAAAGTCGTACGGATTTCTCTATCAGATCATAGGTAGTGTGAATATCGATGGAGAGGGAGTCTCAGGGATGGAGAGTGTGTACAACGATCTGCTCAAAGGAAAGGTCAGCGTATCGTACGGTGTCACGAATCCGAGTGGGAGTTACGAGCAAGGATTCATAGAAAATACCGGTGAGAACGGGATGGACCTTCAAACAACGATAAATTACGGGTTACAGAAATTCTCGTACGATTTGCTCACGGAACTCGCTACACCTTCCGTAATTATCGTATCCGATGTCAAAACAGGCGACATTCTGGCGATGGCTTCGTATCCGTCACCGGAAATAGATATGAACAGCCTTGACAATATAAGCTGGGAGAAGATCCTGAATGATCCGATGAAACCTCTTCTCAATAGGGCCATTTCGAGCACTTATCCGCCGGGTTCGGCATTTAAGGTGATCACAGCATTCGCACAGTTGTTGTACGGAAGGCCGAACACCGTCACGTGCAACGGTGTATTTACATACAAAGATTCGAAGGGAAGGGTAACGGGCAGATACAAAGACTGGTTACTGAGTGGGCATGGTGTAGTTGATTTGAAAAAGGCACTGAGAGTTTCGTGCAACGTGTACTTCTACAATGCGGCAATTGATGTTGGTGCTGATAACATTGCAAAAGTTGCAAAGGCATTCTATTTGGACCAAAAGACGGGGATCAACATACCTGGCGAGGTAGTTGGTACGTTACCCTCACCCGAATGGAAGGTGGAAAACATTGGAGAAAATTGGTACCCTGGTGATACAATACTCTATGGAATAGGGCAGGGGTTTCTCAATGTTACACCGTTGCAGATGATAACACTTTACAACACAATCGCAAATCGTGGTACATTTGTCAAACCGAAGCTGTTGATAAACGAAGAAGTTGTGAGTAAGAAAATACTCTTGGATATACCTGATCCCTATTGGGACTTGGTAATTCAGGGCCTGGAGGAAGTTACGACGGTGCAAGGCAGTGGAGCAAATGCCGGAACTGCGGCTGCTTCGTTCAAAGGGTTTCCAATTACCGTTGCAGGAAAAACGGGGACAGCACAAGTTGGAAGTGGACAACCACATGCTTGGTTCGTTGGTTTCGGACCGTCAAGGCAGCCTATGTACTCAGTACTTGTGCTTGTCGAACATGGAGAAAGTGGTGGACATTTTGCTGCACCTGTTGCAAGGAAGATCTTCGACTACATGTATCAAAATGGATTTTTCGAAGATATCCAAAGTAATCAAGATGCTGTGACATCAAAGAATGAAAGTTGAGGAGTGATTGTATGAATAATATAAAAGCATTATATTTCAAAAACAACATGTGCGGTGTTTGCACTGCATTCTTACCGAAGATGGAGAGGGTAGCAAGGGACTACGATATCCCACTTGAAATCATAGATGTGACTGAAAAGCCGGAGTTTGCTGCGCAAAATATGGTTTTTACAGTGCCAACGATCATCTTTGTCGACTCAGAAGGCAAGGAAATGAAGAGATTCGCGAGAAACTTCTCGGAATACGAAATTAGGGATTTCTTGGACAGAATAAAAGAATTTACAATCTAGTTTGCGGTATGCATGGTATACTTGGTGTACTTGGTATGCTTGGTATGCTTGGTATGCTTGGTGTACTTGTAGATGGAAGATAACTACATTCCAAAAAGTTCCAAAGAAGGAAAGGAGTGGGATGTATGGAGAAAATTATGGGTATTCTGAGATTCGCTTACGCAAGGGAGATAGAAGGTAGGGAAGTTTACAAGGAAAAATCGAGTAGAGTTATCAACAAGGATGTAAAGGAAATTATGGAAAGCCTTTGGAAGATGGAAGATGACCACGTGAAATTCATCAAAGGGCTCATGGAAAAGGTAGAACGCGACGAGAGCGTGGAGATGGAAGTGGAACCACCCGTGGTGAAGAGTGACTTCTTTGAATCGAAGGAGAAGTCCGAAATGGTTGGTGGTAGTGTCGATGAATTGGCAAACGACATGAGTATACTAAGAATGGCATACCTTATAGAAGAGGATTTTGAGGAATTCTACCGGATGAGTGCAAAGAAAGTAGAAGACTCTGAGATGAAAAAGATACTGAATATGCTTGCCGATTGGGAAGATGGACACAAAAAGATGCTCATGGATGCATACAACGATGCGATGAAGGCCTACTGGTCACAACAAGGATTTGAACCATTGTTTTGATGCAATCTCGTAATAAGGCTTTGTCATGATTTTTCGCCGTGAATTTTTTGACATAAATTTCGAGGAGGTCGAAAGAATTGAGAATACTAAGTGGTATAAGGCCAACGGGTAAAGTCCATATTGGTCATTTTGTTGGTGTATTTGAAAATTGGCTAAAACTACAAGAAGATAACGATACCTTTTTCTTCGTTGCAGATTGGCACGCGCTCACGACAAACTTTGAAGATACGTCTACACTGAGAGAATACACGAAAGAATTGATGAAGACCTTTATGGCAGTCGGGCTCAACAAATCTACACTGTTTGTACAATCTGCAATAAAGGAACATGCCGAATTGATGGTACTTCTGTCGATGGTAACGCCCGTTTCTTGGCTCGAACGTGTGCCAACATACAAAGAAATGAGACAACAGATAACCGATAGAGATCTATCCAATTCAGGTTTTCTCATGTATCCAGTACTACAAGCAGCGGATATACTTATGTACAAAGCAGACGGAGTGCCCGTTGGTGAAGATCAAGTTTACCATGTAGAACTTACTAGGGAAATAGCCAGGCGGTTCAATTACACATTCAAAAAGGAAGTCTTCCCAGAACCGAAAGAGTTGTTATCGAAGGTACCCAAAATGCTTGGCACGGATGGAAGGAAGATGAGTAAGAGTTACGGCAACACGATACCTCTGATAACAACGGAAAATGATATGTCGAAGATGATTCTTCCCATGATCACAGACCCTGCACGAAAGCGCAGAACAGACCCCGGAAATCCGGAAATCTGCCCCGTGTGGGATTACCACAAGGCATTTGGTACGATAGATAATCCCGAAGAAACGCAGTGGGTTATGGAAGGTTGCACACAAGCTAAAATCGGTTGCATAGACTGCAAGAAATTGCTTCTCAAACACATGGTGGAACGATTGTCACCGATCTGGGAAAGATACGATAAAATCACAGAAGATGACGTGAACGAGACACTTGAAAATGGCAATGCAAAGGCATCGTCAATAGCCAAACGGACGATGGAAGAGGTGAGAAACGCCATTGGACTCATGTATTGATTTCATGTACTGATCCATGTACTGATCTCACCTGATTGCGAGGTGGAAGTATGTCAGATGCCGCTTTAGCTATATTGACGAATATAGTACTATCGGTTGTAAGCATAGTAGTATCGTACATAATACACAGACTCATTATGAGGTCTATCAACAGATTCACATCGACGATAGGGAAAGAGGTGAAGGCACCTAAAACACTATCTTTATTGATCGCCTTTTTGGTGTACGGCTTTGGAATTGCCGCAATATTGTCGATATGGAACATAGACCTCGCACCATATCTTGCAGGTCTTGGTATATCAGGCGTTGTGTTAGGGTTGGCATTCCAAGAACCACTCACCAATTTTCTATCTGGTATATTGGTGCTCGTCACTAGAAAAGTATTCGAAGGCGAGGTAGTAGACATAGATGGGCAGACGGGAATTGTGGACGTGCTGAAGATGAACAATACACTTCTGCGAACGTTCGATGGAAAATTAGTGCTCATACCGAATAGAAAGGTATGGTCCGGTACAGTCACGAAGTTCTGGCCAACAAATGTTAGGAGGATAGAACTGAGTGTAACGGTCGATTACAAGTCTGACATGGAAAGGGTCATTGAGTTACTCAAACGTGCGATAGAAGAAGAACCGCTTGTAGTAAAAGATGGATCGGTCGAAAACACCGTGGTATTCAATTCGTTCAATTCCAACGGCATAACGTACACCGTCATGTTTTGGACTGAACGTGCAACGTATTTCGATTCTCTCAATGCATTGACGATAAGGATAAAGAAGATATTCGATGAGAATGGAATTGTTATACCGTACAACATGCTCGATGTAAGAATATGGAATAGATATGATGCGGAGGGGAATGTAGGTAATGAGAAAAATTGAGAAGATCAGGAACATATGTATCATCGCACACATAGACCATGGAAAGACTACGCTCACAGACAGGATTTTGGAGATGACAAATTCTGTCGAAAAGCGCAAGATGCGTGAACAGTACCTTGACAGTATGGATATCGAAAGAGAAAGAGGAATCACGATCAAATCTCACCCACTCAGAGTATTCTACACAGCAGATGATGGAAATGAGTACGAAATCAATATAGTCGATACGCCGGGACACGTAGACTTCTCTTACGAAGTGGATAGAAGCATGGCGGCTGTTGAAGGTGCAATCTTACTCGTCGACGCAACACAAGGCGTCCAAGCACAGACTGTTGCCAACACGTATAAGGCGATAGAACACAACTTGGAGATTGTCCCTGCAGTCAACAAGATAGATATGCCACTGGCAAACATAGACGAAACTGTTGCGGAAATTGAAGATTTGATCGGCATACCAAGCGAGGATATCTTCAGAATAAGTGCAAAAGAAGGTATCGGTGTTAAAGAATTACTTGAAGCGGTCATAAGGCTCGTACCCGCGCCAAAAACAAGTGACGATGATCGTCTAAGGGCACTTATTTTTGATGCAAAGTATGATAAATACCGTGGTGCAGTCACGTACGTTAGAATCTTCGACGGTGAGATAAGGCCTGGCGATAAGATAAAGATGATGATGAGTGATGAGATATACGAAGTCGTTGAAGTTGGTACATTTGCTCCTGAGATGACGCCTGCAGAGAAACTGGGACCTGGAGATATAGGATATGTAGTTGCAGGATTGAAAGATGTCTCGAAAGCGAAGATAGGTGATACGATCACAAAGCCGGAAAATCCTACGAAAGAGCCGTTGCCCGGTTACAAAGAAGTTAAACCGATGGTCTATGCAGGTATGTATCCCGGACTGCCTGAATACTACGAAGAATTGAGGAAAGCACTCGACAAGTATAAACTCAACGATGCTGCAATAATTTATAGGCCGGACCACTCGCCTGCGCTCGGCTTTGGATTCAGATGTGGTTTTCTCGGACTTCTACACATGGATGTTGTCAGAGAAAGGCTTGAAAGAGAGTACGAAATGGCCGTTATATTGACAGCACCGAACGTTGAATACAAACTCGTCTTCAGAGATGGTCGAGAGCTTACGATAGATGACCCGGCAAAGTTCCCAGATGAAGAAGACATTGCCGAGATATACGAACCGTACGTCAAATTGTCTATAATCACACCACCAGAATACATCGGCAAACTGATGAATCTTGTTCAAAACGAAAAGCGTGGGACTATGATCTCTACGGAGAATGCAGGTCATGAACGTGTTGTTATGCATTTTGAAGTACCACTTGCGGAGATCATATTCGATTTCTTCGATCGCATGAAGGCAGTTAGTAGAGGATACGCATCGATGGACTACGAATACATCGAACATAGAAAGAGCGAGCTTGTGAAGATATCGATATACGTGAACAAAGAGCCAGTCGACGCATTGTCGTTCATCGCTCACAGGAGTAAGGCATACGATACGGCAAGACGTTTGGTAGACAAACTTGCAGACCTGATTCCGCAACATCAATTCGAAATACCCATACAAGCAAAGGCAGATGGTAGATTCATAGCAAGGTCAACCGTCCGAGCACTTAGGAAAGACGTGCTTGCGAAATGCTACGGTGGAGATATCACAAGGAAGATGAAACTACTCGAGAAACAAAAGGAAGGAAAGAAGAAACTCAGAGAGATAGGCAACGTATCCATACCACAAGAGGCATTCCTTGCCATGCTCAGAATAGGTGAGGATGAGGAGAAGTAAAGAAGATGCAAGAGATTTACAGAGGTTAGGGGGGAGTCATTTTGGATTGGAACTTGTCTGCAATTTTCGAGAATGATGATAAGGCATTAGCTAATGCAAGGAAGCATTTGAATATGGTCGGAAAGTATGTGAATGAGTTGGAACAGACGACGGATGTTGGGATCCTTGTGGAACTCATTCGCAAGATCGAAGATGAGATGGATGAATTTGGTAAATCTGTGCAATATGCATGGATGCGTTACACAACGAGCACTGATGATCCTCAAGCTCAAAAACTGCTTGGTGCACTGCAAGGTATAGAGACTCAGCTTGATGAATTCAGTGCAAGGCTTTCTGTGTACCTTTCTTCTTTATCCGATGATATGCTCAACGATATGGCACAAAAGGATCAGAATTACGAACACTACATTTCGAGATTGATGGAAAGAAGAAGGCATCTACTGTCTAAAGAGGCAGAGCAGGTACTCGCGGCTACTTCAGTTTCAAGGCGTGAGGCAATTTCCAAGATACACAGTCGCATTGAAAGTTCGTATATATTCGAGCTTGAGGTCGATGGAGAGGTAAAGACTCTGAATTCAGAACAGATGCGTTCACTTCGTCGCTCTACGAATAGTGAGCTCAGGAAAAGGGCAATGAAGGTTTATCTTGAAAGGTTCAAGGAAGATTCGATTGTAATGACGGAAGTTTACAATCTCATCATCAAAGATTATACTGTGGAAAGTAAGCTAAGAAGATATCCTCGCCCGATATCGATGAGAAATTTTGCCAACGAAGTGACGGATGAGAGTGTCGATAGGTTGATAGAAGCAACGAATGATAGCGTGAATATAGTGAAAGACTATTACAAATGGAAGTCCAGATTTTTGAATGAGAAAATTACTTCGGCTGATATTTATGCACCTATCACAAAGAATGTGAGAAAGTTCTCCTTTGAAGAAGCAAGAGATATTGTATTGAATGCGTATTATTCATTCGATGAACGAGCTGGCAAGATTGTGGAGAGTTTCTTTGACGAATCGAGAATAGATCTATATCCAAAGAAAGGCAAGACTTCTGGTGCATACTGTATATATTCAACAACGAAGTTACCACCGTATGTGTTTACGAATTTCAGTGGTGATATGAATTCTATAATGACGCTTGCCCACGAATTGGGCCACGGATTGCATGGTAGTCTTGCATTGAAGCAGACTTATTTCAATCATTCCACACCTCTGACGCTTGCTGAATTAGCATCGGTCTTTGGAGAATTTCTCGTGTTCGATAACCTCAAGAACAAGTTGTACGGTGATGAGAAGATGGCACTCATCGCTACGAAGATTGAAGATACGTTTTCTACAACGTATAGACAAAACACATTTGCACAATTTGAATTGAGGGCATTCGACCTTGTTGAGAAGAGTGGTTATGCGAGTTGGGATGAACTAAACGAGATTTACTACGAGCAATTGAAACAGATGTTTGGCGAGTCTATCGAGATACCGGAATGGTACAAGAATGAATGGGCTATGGTATCTCATTTCTACGAAACACCGTTTTATGTCTATGCGTACAATTTTGCCCACTGTCTTGTCATCGCACTTTATCAGAAGTATCTGGAAGATGGGAAGAATTTTGTGCCAAAGTACATAGAACTACTCGAAAGTGGTGGAAAGTATCCACCTAAAAAGTTGCTTGAAAAGATGGGAATAGATATAGAAGGGGAAGGATTCTGGGAGAAGGCCTTCATGTTCATAGGTAGTATGGCGAAGGAACTGATGTGAGAAAGCGATGATTTTTGACAACTTTTCATGCATGAATGCTTGATTTTGAAATTGGCTATGGAATTTGTTCGTGAAATTCAAAAATTTGTTGACAAAGTATATATTATTGATTAAAATATACGAAGCAGAAGACTTCAGAAGACTTTGATAAATGCTTTTTCTAAGTCGTGCATATGTGATATTTGCGATTTAACACACGTATTCCCCCGTTTTTAGATTTATCGACGATGCTTTTTTATTTTTCACCATTTAGGTACAGTTTACTTCATTTTTTGTTTCATTGTTTGCATAAACAGTCCAACAGTTTAATCAGAATTTGTTTGGGAGGGCGATGAGTCGTGAATAGAGAAGAACTCTTCAAGAAAGTTGCGGAAATGATCTCAGAAAAGTTGAACGTCCCTATCGAAGATATCGATGAGGATTCTCATATTATCGAAGACCTTGGTGCCGACTCTTTGGATGCATTTGATCTTGTGATGATCATCGAAGATGAGTTTGGTATAAAGCTCGAAGATGATGAGATCGAAAGGATGCTTACAGTTAAAGATATACTCGACCTTTTGATGGAAAAAATCAAGGAGTAATTCAAGGTAAGATAGGTAACGAAAACGCTAATAAAGACGAAGAAAATGAAAGATGTGATACAATTAAAAAGTACGCAAAAGCGGGCAACCAGCCCGCTTTTTGTGTTGCATTTCACGTTGTAACTTGAGCATGTTTTGTTTGGAGAATGAATTAGTGTATAATCTATAATGGATGGAAACGGTAGCAGGATGGAGAAATGCAGAATAGTTGGGAGTTGATGCTTGATGGCTGAGAAAATTAGTGAAGCTGCCACCACATATCTGAAAAGTATGCTTGGACAAGATGCTACTTTTCGTGATGGACAGTTGGAGGCAATAAGTGCTGCAGTGAGGGGACAAAAATCGTTGATCGTTCAAAAGACGGGTTGGGGAAAGAGTATCGTTTATTTTATTGCTACCAAGATAAACAGGGATAATGGCAAAGGTATTACGCTATTGATCAGCCCACTGTTATCGTTGATGAGAAATCAAATCGAAAATGCTAAGAAGATTGGAGTTATGGCCGAGACAATAAATTCGGAAAATGAGGAGAATTGGGAGGAAGTTAAGCGAAAATTGAGAGCGGGGAAGTGTGATATCCTGCTGATATCACCAGAACGTCTTTCAAATGATGATTTTATTATGGATACGTTCAGGGAAATAAGAGATGGTATCGGAATGTTTGTTGTCGATGAGGCACATTGCATTTCTGATTGGGGACACGATTTTAGACCTGATTATCAGAGAATTGTGAGCATAATAAAGATGTTACCACCGAACGTACCGATTATCGCAACGACGGCAACTGCAAATGATAGAGTAGTGAACGATATAAAGAGGCAGCTCGGTGATGATATCGTTGTACAAAGGGGTAGTCTACTGAGGGAGTCTTTGCAGTTGCAAGTGATCAAGTTGAGAGATCAAGCGGAAAGATTAGCTTGGATAGATGAAAATTTAGAGAGGATGCCAGGCTCCGGTATAATATATTGCCTAACTGTCGGAGATTGTGAGAAGGTTGCAAAGTGGTTGAAGTATAGAGGTCATGACGTGGAGCCATACCATGCAAAATTGGAAAGTGAGAGGCGAGAAGAACTTGAGACAAGATTGATCAATAATGAAGTAAAGGCGTTAGTAGCCACCGTTGCACTGGGAATGGGATTTGATAAACCAGATATTGGGTTCATCGTACATTACCAGCGACCCGGTAACATCGTTTCGTACTACCAGCAGATTGGTAGGGCCGGAAGGAATATCGATAATGCGTATGCCATTTTGCTTTGTGGCGAGGAGGACGATGAGATACAAGAGTATTTCATAACTAATGCATTCCCAACGGAACTGGAGATGTCAGAGGTACTGAAAGCGTTGGAAAATACTAGTTATGGTCTATCAATTTATCAGATAATGAACGATGTCAACATGAGTAAGAACAGAATAGAAAAGGCGTTGAAATTCCTAATGTTACATGAGGCTGTTGTAAAAGACGGATCAAAGTATTTTAGAACTACAAATAAATGGAAACCTGATGTGGTAAAGAGTAAAGAGATAACTCGGATAAGAAGAAATGAACTGGAACGGATAAAGGAGTATACCGAGACCAAGGAATGTTTGATGAAGTTTATCGCAGTGGAGTTGGATGATAAAGATGCTAAGGAATGTGGTAGATGTTCAAATTGCCTACACAGAGACCTATTTGCAATAAATCCTAATAGAAACACTGTCTTGGAGGCAGTTAACTTTCTAAAGGAAGATTTTATTAGGATACACCCGAGAAAACAGTGGCCGTCCAATTGGGGTAAAGATTTAAAGGGTAAGATACCGGAGCAATATCAAGTTAATGAGGGTAGAGCTCTAAGTGTCTATGGTGATTCTGGATGGGGTAAATATGTAAAGGGAGATAAGTACGAAAGAGATTATTTCAGAGAAGAACTGGTTGATGCGTCTGTTGATTTGATAAAGAAGTGGGGAATTATCACGAAGGATACCTGGGTTACGGCGGTTCCTTCGCTGAGACGGCCTAATCTTGTGAAGGACTTTGCAGCTAGAGTGGCGACGAGGTTGGGTGTTCCGTTTTATGCGGTGATAAAGAAGGTGAGGGAGACCCCAGAACAGAAAACGATGCAGAATACGAACAAGCAAGCAGAGAATGTATACAATTGCTTCCAAGTGGTAGAGAAGTGTCCAAAAGGTCCTGTCATACTGATAGATGATTTTGTAGATTCAAGGTGGACTTTTACAATGTGTGGTTACAAATTGCGTTCCAGTGGCAGTGGGGTCGTTTATCCGTTTGCATTGGCTACTACTTCCGGAGGTGATGGCGATTGATCGACAACTTGCTCAATGATGATAGTAAAGCGATTTTACTGATTTGTTCGGATATAGTAGCTAAGTACGGAAAGAACAATAATCTCAAACCACTAACAATTGCAGAATGGAATAAAATATCAAAGAAATTGTTAGATAGCCCTATGAAATCGCCAAAGGCCTTTTTTGATACAACAGCTGATGAGTGGAGAATTCATTTGGATATTTCAGAAGATGTGACTAAAAGGATAGAAGATTTACTGAAGCAGAGTGCTTATCTTGGATTTGAGTTGGAGAGATTGGCAAGTATGGGAATATGGGTTACAACGAGGGCTGAAAAGACGTACCCGGCTGCTTTGAAGAGTAAATTGAAGTACAAATCACCCGTGGTCCTTTACTGTTCGGGAGATCCAAATCTCTTTGAAGAAGATGGGATAGCGATCGTTGGTTCGAGGAACGTCGATGATGATGGAATGAACTTTGCGAAGGTTATCGCAAGGAAATGTGCCAACGAAGGAGTGGCGGTTATATCAGGAGGGGCAAAAGGTGTTGATACAATCGCTCAGATGACTGCACTATCTTCAGGTGGGACGGTCATATCTGTTTTGGCCAATAGTATGGGAAAAGTGCTGAAAGAAAAGGAACTGAGAGATGCAATCATTGAAAATAAACTGTTGATCGTATCACCATTCAATCCAGATTCTACTTTTAAGATCTACAACGCTATGGATAGGAACAAATACATCTATGCGTTATCGAAAGGTGCTGTAGTGGTCTCTTCCGACTACAACAAAGGGGGGACATGGAATGGTGCAACTGAGAATTTGAAGAACGGATGGGTCCCGTTGTACGTTAGAAATGGTAGCAATGTCCCTCAAGGAAATCGTGAGTTGATCAAGAAGGGAGCAATCCCTCTCGATGAAAATATGGTATACGATGAAGAACGAAAGTTGAAAGATATTTTGACATGCAATAAACAAGAAAAGCCCGAGCAGATGAGTCTCTTCAGATTTTTGGAGCCGTAACATAGATTACGTATTTTTCTTTGAAAGTGTTGTATGATGTTTTTGTAGAGGTTACTATTATTACACTTAGGAGGTGGAACTTATGGCTCTCAACATGTTTTGTTATCAGTGTTCTCAAACTCTGAATGGTGAAGGATGTACGGTTAGCGGAGTGTGTGGGAAGCAGCCAACCGTTGCGAGATTGCAAGATAACCTGATTTACATTCTCAAGGGTATATCGGCTTATTATTACCACGCACGAGAGCTTGGATATGTCGATGAAGAGATTGCAGCATATCTTGGTAAAGGGCTCTATTCAACCCTAACGAATGTCAACTTCGATGGTGACGATTTCGTGAAACTGGCACTCGAAGCAGGTCAGATGAATTACAAGGTCATGAAGTTGCTCAAAAAGGCACATATCGAAACGTACGGGGAACCAACGCCTGTAGAAGTAGAAACGGGCACTAAAGAAGGCCATGCAATAATTGTCACAGGACACAATATGAAGGCATTGGAAGAGCTTCTCAAGCAAGTTGAGGGTACGGATGTGTACGTTTACACGCACTCTGAGATGCTTCCTGCACACGGCTATCCTGGACTTAGGAAGTACAAGAATTTGGCAGGTAATCTGGGAGGAGCTTGGTATGATCAAAGGGAATTGTTTGCCAAATACCCAGCAGCCATTTTGGGGACGAGTAACTGTGTATTGATTCCTCCAGCTTCTTACAAGGATCGTATGTTTACAACATCGATTGCACAACTGCCTGGTGTTAAACATATAGATGGTTACGATTATTCTGAAGTCATAGCAAAGGCGAAGTCACTGCCAAAATTGCCAGAACAACCTGGAACATACAAATTGACAACGGGATTCTCCACAGGTGTGGTCACGTCACTTGCCGGTAAAATAAAGGAGCTCGTCGAAGCCGGTAAGATTAAGCACTTCTTCGTTGTTGGTGGATGCGATACGCCAACGAAACGTGGTACGTACTACCGAGAGTTTGTTGAGAAACTTCCGCAAGATACGATTGTTATAACGTTGGCATGTGGAAAGTTCAGGATAAATGACTTGCAACTTGGTGATATCGACGGTATTCCAAGACTCTTGGATGTTGGACAGTGTAACGATGCAATCGTTGCACTTGAAATAGCGATGGCACTTGCCGATACGTTTGGTGTCCAAGTAACTGATCTACCACTCTCACTCGTGCTTACGTGGATGGAACAGAAAGCAGTTGCGATCTTCTGGACGTTGTTATCACTTGGTATGAAGGGCATATACTTAGGTCCAATTCTACCCGCTTGGATAAACAAGGATATACTCGATGTGCTTGTGAACAATTACAACGTAAAACTCATTGGCACACCTGAGGAAGATATAAAGCAAATTCTTGGAACGTGTTGATTTGACGTTTGCATACATTCTAAAGACTTAATCATAAAATAAAAACCAATGGGCCTTTTCGGTCCATTGGTTTTATTTCTTTGGTTTTATGATGTCATCTTGTGTTTATAGATTGATTTCCACGAGTTTTACCGTTCCATCTGTGAATGCCACGAAGATTTTGCTATCTTGCGCTATTAGCTTTGTTAGTATGTACGATGGGTGTAGGAATGTCTTTTGGAGCATCTTACCGTTCTCAGCATCGATGATTATTAACTCACCATCCGTTGTACCTAATATTGCATAGCGATTATTGAATATTTGAGGCGACGAATCGTAAATCGTCGATTGGGTTTTTGTATTCCACAGGATTTTACCACTGTTCAATTCGAATTTGTACACAAACCCATCTATTGTAGATGCAAGACCATAGCTCCCATATTTTGTAATAGAAGAATATCCTACTTTTGGACCATCGATATTCCACTTAATATTACCATTATTGATATCCAAGGCCTGTAATTTGCTTGCGGAGTTGGTCAGTATAACGAGTGAGCCAAAAATTTCTGGAGTACATGCGCCACTTGTATAGTAAGTCTGTCCAATGTTGTATTTTGCATACATCTTCCCATCTTCACCGACTATGGACAATAATCCTCCCCAAGATGTCTGGAAGTAATTACCCTCAAGATACTTTGCACGTGTCTGTATTACACCGCCAAGGTCATGACTATTGACTATACTGAATTTTTTCAAGTCTACGATGTACAGACAATTTCCTACACCTATTGCTGCTGTTTTGCTCCCAGTTGTGATGGAAAATATTGGACCTGCGAGTTTCAACGAATTAATCTGCTTTCCGGTTGAAATATCAAGCATTGTTAAGTTACCATAGATATCTCCAACTAGTATATTGTCAGCGTAAATTGCCACATTCGAGACGATTGGACCACTGTTTTCACCCTTCTGTCTCCACAACTCTTTGCCTTCCTGCGTTAATCTAACGATGTTGCCTGAATAATCTGCAATGATGAGGTCATTTTTGTACGTAGTGGGTTGAGAGAAGATGCTGTTTGCCATTTTGTATGTCCAAATGGAATGTATGTTACCTTCTTTACTTGTCTTGTTCGCCACTTTTTGTGTGGTTTTGTTTTCAACTGATAGGTATTTTTCAGATGTACCATACATCCCATTTCCCACTATTTTGATGAATAGTGGCGACAATTGGTAGTTTGTTGTCTCGATTGTAAACTGATTTGTTTGACCAGATTGGTTCAATTTTGTGTATTGCCTCGCAAGTTTTTGACCTACGTATACGTTCAATTCCTTTATATTTTTTGTCTCGATTGTAATTTGCGTAATGGTACCTTGATTGGAAGAGTTGAACGAAATTTTTTGATCAAATCTTTCGTTGTATTCTCTCGCCACTTTTGCAATGAGGCTGTATCCGCTATAATGATCTGTTGAGTTGTATTTCCACATGTAGATGTACTTCGCATCCCAGCTAACGACCGTCATCCAGCCATCTCTTGCACCGCCTACCGTTTGGAAGAATGTACCGTTGTGCAATTTGCCATCGGAATACTTGTGTACATGTCCGGCCAATGCAACCGGTACGTTGTATGCATCGAGCAGATTCAAGAGTTTCCAACTATCATCGACATTGCTCGATGCCGGAATTAATGGGTGATGAGACATCAATATGGCAATCTTTCCGTCTCTCTTTGAAAGTTCCATCTGTTCTTTAATCCAGTTCATTTGTTCCTCTCCGATGTGGCCGAGTTGTTCAAAGTACATAGACGTGTCGATACCGATGAATGCGATATCTTGGATGTCTACACGGTAATTTTCATACAGGGCTTTGCCAAGTTCTTTAGTCTTTCTAATTTTGCTTGACCATCTTGTGTCGTGATTGCCAAGGAGCACATCGTATTTTATTGTGCTATCATTTAGTGTCGCAAGTGATTTCTTTAGACTTTCAAACTCGCTATCTTTTCCAAGTTCAGTCAAGTCTCCAAGCATGAAGACGTGGGCAGGTTTTATCGAGGTGATCTCTTTGAATATTGCTTCGATATTCTTTGAAAAAAACGGGTGGTGCAAATCAGATATCACCACCACATATCCATTATGGTTACTAAATGGCAAGTCTGCCGCATTGGAGCACGTAGCCGTCAAAATGGCAAGTACAAAAAATAAAATGACAAGAATACGATTTTTAACTCTGCACATCTTTAGTATCTTTCCATCCTTGCTAGTCAGCTTTGAGTTTTCAGTTTGAGTTTCCAGTTGTTAAACTCTTTTTGCTTGGTAATAGCATCTCTTCGGCGATTCTATCTTTCCTTCATCCTTGAGTTTTTTAATAGCCTTGTCAACATCTTCTTTTGAAAGACCGGTCTTTTCAACGACATCGCCTGGTCTAAGTGGTTCATTTGATTCCAGCAATGCCTTTAACACCAATTCCTTTTTCTCCATGTTATCCCTCCTCGCAAGTGATTGCAGATAGGTTGTACAACTTTGATTAAAGTCCGCATTGTTGATGCCCATGTTTAACAATGTTCATGCCAATATCAATTATATCAAATTTTTGGTATACTTGATGCAGCAAAATGAGATAATTGAGATAATTGAGATAATAAAATATTGACAATGCGTAAGAGGAGATGTGAGAAAATGATAGGTGACTGGTATGAAGCAAGGCCAAGATTGCTCTTTAGTCGCTGCTTTTTTGAATATACAAGGTACGATGGCAATACGATATCGAACGATTTGGTAAAGCGGCTTAGTAAGTATTGTGATGTGGTATGTGTCTGTCCAGAGTTGGAGATTGGTCTTGGTGTACCCCGAGAGCCAATAGATGTATTTTCGATGGGTAATGAACTCAAATTGATGAACAAGACTTGCAAAATCGATTTGACGGAGCGGATGGTCACTTTCTCAAAAGATTTTGCAAAGTCACTATCGCAAGATGAGATCGACGGGATGATATTGAAGGCAAAATCACCGTCTTGTGGGCTACGTGATGCGAAATTGTACGGTTCAAATGGTAGAGTTGTATCTAAGACTTACGGTTTCTTTGCAAGAGAAATGGTGGAGAGTTTTCCGGACTTGCCTATCGAAAGTGAGATGAGGTTGAACGATAGTCGTATCAGATTTGATTTCTTGTCTTCTATCTTTGCAATTGCGAGATTTAGAAATGTTGTATCGAAAAGTGATTTGATCAAATTTCAACAACGGTACAAGTTTTTCATGCTCGCAAAAAATGAAAGAGCCATGCGCGAGATGGGAAAACTTGCAGCACAGAAAGGCTTTACTCAAGAAATGAAGCATGATTACATGAGGTTGCTCATGAAGGCGCTTAAGACACCTATGAAAAAGACGAGTGCAATCAATACCTTACTGCACATATACGGCTTTTTCAAGGATCTCTTGACAAGTGAGGAGAAGGCTTATTTCATGGATCTCTTGGATGGTTACAAGAGTGGTTTGGTAACACTTCAGGTAATGAACGCTGTTCTCAAATCGTGGGCAATAAGTTACAAAGTGGAATATATAAGGGATCAAGTTTTCTTTGAGCCTTATCCTACTGAATTGGAACCTATCGAAGATATGTAAGAAGATATGCAGTTTCTGTCAATTGATCACTTTATCAATAGTTGTTCCAGACGTATCTGATTATTTCGTCATGATATGCGGTAACTACATAAGTTGGCGTTATGAAATTGTTGACCATTATGCAAAACGCAACTCTTTTACCTGTCTTTGTTATCATTATTCCAGCTATGTTTGAGACTTTCTGCAAAGTACCGGTCTTTGCGTACGCGGTTATGTCTTTCAGTCTTCCCTCCATCGTACCTTCTTTACCGGCGGTCGCAAGTGTGGAGATAAATCCGTTAAACCCATTGTGGTTTTTGTATGCATACACAAGTGTTTGGGCCAGCATGTAAGGTGTTAATAGATTGTACGTGGATAGGCCACAAGCATCGTTTAGTTTGAATGGATAGTACTCACCGAATAACCTTTTTACAAAATCGTTCAATACTTTCTGTGAGTTGTAGATGCTGCCAAATCCATAGACTCTGAGTCCAACTGTTCGTAAAATCTGCTCTGCGTATGAATTGCTGCTGTACTTGTTTGCGACGCTTATGAGGTTTTTCAATGGCACGGATTTCATAACGATGTATTCTCTGTAACTTGAAGAGACTTTACCGACGGCAACATTTCCAGTTACCCTTATACCATAGTCATTGAGTACCTTCTTGAAATTATTTCCGAAGTTCATGGCTACTGCATTCGCATCGTATGGAGAGAATGTATTTGTGTTCTCTTTGAGAATGAGTGCGTCAATACTTGGGTTTTTGTAATCCCACTCCCACCCAATTCCCCATCTTTCGTTTGAAAAGAATGAATTGTCTATGACTATGTTTCCATCTATCTCTTTGACACCATCGAGCACAAATCTTTTGAGATTTTCTTTAAGTATATCGACACTCATCGATGGATCTCCGTTACCCTTTATCACAACGTTACCTTTCAGAGTGGGTGATATGTTGCCCCTCGGCACGTAGATGGTCGTTGTATAGGTAAATTCAGGGCCAAGTACTTCCCACGCAACAAGTGTAGACATAATCTTCGTTAGTGATGCTGGCACAAAGAGATTACTTTCATTGTACTGTACAACTACTTTTCCACTATCTACGTCTACAAAATATGCGCCAACGTACGCACTTTGCGGCATTTTGGATGTGATAACGGAATAGACCCCTTCAGAAAAGAGTACCAAAGGAACGAGAATGAAAATTACGGTGATGTATTTAATCAACGACCTTGTGTATGCTTTGGACACCTATTACTTTCCCTCCTATGTCTACGTAAAGCATTTCATCTGAGATTTTCAGCACACTTCCTTCAACGATTTCTCCTTCGTTGTTGATCTTTATCTTATCCCCCTCTTTGGGAACGAGGTGTTTTTTCCAAAGTTTTGTTACGTTCTCTGTCTCGTTTCTATAACTTATCAGGAGATTCCAAGCGTGTTTATTTATTTCGTCCAATAAGTAGGTTATTTTTATATTTTTCCTCAAAATGTCTTTGAGCGCTATGGCAGTACCTTTTAGGTCTTCCGGTATGTCGTTGTTTACGTTCATGCCTATTCCTATGACTATTGCAACGACTCTGTCGTTCACAGAGATACCTTCAGCCAAAATGCCACAGAGTTTTTTGCCATTGTAATATATGTCATTTGGCCATTTTATGTACGCCTTAATTCTCAGTTTGCTCAGTACTTCAATTATCGCTATCGAGAAAATCTTGGTATAGGCGTGGAGATTTACATGGATTTTCGGCTTGAATAGGACCGAGTACCACAATCCACCTTCCGGTGAATACCAACTTCTACCCAATCTCCCCTTGCCTGCAGTCTGTTTGATTGCAACTACGATAGCACCGTCATGGAATGATTTGTAATTCTTCTTGAAAAACTCGTTCGTGCTGTCTACTTCGTACAATACTTCTATCTCTTCTCCTATCATCGTGTGCTCTCCTTTAATATTATTATTTTATATCATCCTATCGTCTCTTCAGAAACGTCTTGAGCCTATCTTTAAAGAAAATTGCCGAGAATAACAAGTAAACAGCTGCTCCAAACCCTGTTGAAACGATTGCCCAAATCCTATGGTCCGATATCGATGAGAAGAAGTATGTAGAAATCCCCATGGCAACTGATGAAATGAATATGTACAAAATATCTTTCTCAAACAAATTTCTGTTCTTTTCTTTAAGCAAAAGATACAAAAAGCCGAGTATTCCAGCGAAACTTGTCGCGACTGCAACACCTACAGGTCCGTATTTCAATCCAACCAATAGGTCAAGTACCACATTCACCACAGCCACTATGATCGTTGCCTTTAATGGCCTTTTCATATCTTTCAGCGCATGGCGTGCGCGGGTCATAGTGGAGTAAACGCCATAGAATGGTAAACCGATTACGTATGCGCTGAGCACTTTAGCGGTCATTTCGGTATCTTTGGCAGTGAATTGACCATATTGATAGAACAACCTAATGATAGGGACCGAGAGCACTATGAGTCCAATAGTTGCAGGCAATGTGAAAAAGAGTGTGGATGTTATCCCATCTTTCAGATGACTGTAGTAATTCTGCCTATCGTTACTTATCGTTGAGAGTATCACAGTTGCAACGGCTACACCAAAGAGGCCGTACGGTAGCATATAGAATCTCGATGCATACTGCAAATAGGAAATCCCACCACCTTGGCCACCACTGTAGTACGAAACAACGTTTGTGTCAACTATACTGTTTATTTGTGAAACGGACATAGCCAAAAAGCTGGGCCAAAAGTAATTCAAGAACTCTCGTAAATACTTGAACGATATCTTCAGTCTGTGTCTCTTCAGCGGATATGCAAGAGATAAAAACGCCGCAACCTCACCTATCAAAAATCCCCAAGTCGGTGCATATATTCCAACGCCAGGTATCAACATCGCAATTATGAGTACTATGTTTGGTATGATAGGTGTTAATGCTGGGTAAAAGAATTTCCCTCTCGTGTTTTCTATTGAGTATGAAATGGACCACCAAAATATGAACAATATCGATGGTGCCGTAATCCTTGCAAGTTTTCTTATTAGCTGTCTCTCTTGAGCTGATGCACCGGAGCTGAATAAGTATATGACTATGTCTGGATAAATCATCACAACACTAACTATCACCAGTAGTATCAAACTAAACCCCGTTAAAACCGATGATAGGAATTCGTCTTTATCTTTTGACTCACTGTACAAGGGAACAAATGCAGATGTCATCGCTCCCTCACCAAAAACCCTTCGTAGGAAGAATGGGAAGAGTATGGCTACAAAGTAGGCATCCGCTTGCCAAGATGTTCCGAATTTTGACGCCATGAGCATATCTCGAAAGAGTCCGAGAATTCTTGATAGAAACGTTGCTACTGCAAATGCTAAGCTACTTGTTAAAACGCTCATATAACTAAGCCTCCGAGATTAGGAACTTTTTCAAATTCTTATCTTATTGCTCTTTTATTACTTTTATCACTTTGCGTATGAAACGGATCTTTTTTCTCTTATAACTACGACCTTGAGCACTCCTGGGTACTGCAATTCATTTTCGATCCTGACTGATATGTCGTGTGCCATCTTTTCTATCGTCGCATCGTCTGTCTTATCTGGTTGGACGATGACTCTTATTTCTCTACCTGCTTGTATGGCATATGCATTTTCAACGTATTTATAGCTTCTTGCGATTTCTTCGAGTTTCATGAGTCTCTTGATGTAGTTTTCAACATCTTCTCGCCTTGCACCAGGTCTTGCAGCGGAAATCGCATCTGCTGCAGCTACTATGGCCGCTTCGGCTGTGATTGGCTCTTCTTCACCGTGGTGTGCCATTATCATGTTTATGATTTCATCTGACTCACCGTAGCGTTTGATTACTTCCGCACCTATGATTGTATGTGAGCCTTCAACTTCGTGGTCTATCGCCTTACCTATGTCGTGGAGTAGCCCGCCACGCTTTGCCTTGTCTACGTTTAGTCCCAGTTCTGAGGCAAGTAGACCAGCTATTTGGGCAACCTCTATCGAGTGTGAAAGCACATTCTGGCCGTAGCTCGTTCTGAATCTCAGCCTTCCAAGCAATTTGATTATCTCAGGATGCAATCCGCCAACTCCAACGGTTATAACGGCTTCTTGTCCTGCTTCCTTTATTTCCTTTTCTACTTCCACTTTTGATTTCTCGTACATCTCTTCTATTCTTGCAGGATGTATTCTACCATCTTGGACGAGTTTCTCTATCGTTCTACGTGCTATTTCTCTTCTGAGTGGATTGAATGAACTTAGTGTGACCATTTCAGGTGTATCGTCGATTATGAGATCGACACCTGTTATCTTCTCGAATGTCCTGATGTTTCTTCCTTCTCGCCCGATGAGACGACCTTTCATGTCATCGTTTGGAAGTGCTACGGTACTTATAGTTACTTCGTTGACGTACTCTGGTGCATATCTTTGGATTGCATCGGCTATGACTTTCTTTGCGTATTTATCGGATTCATCTTCGTAACGCGACTTTATCTGCGCAAAGATTTTCGCTACTTCGTTTTCATACTTCTCACGTGCTTCTTGTAAAACGAGTTCCTTAGCTTGTTCGTGCGTAATACCTGCAAGTTGTATGAATCTCTGTTGAATTTCTCTTTCTTTCTGTTCTATATCTTTGGATCTTGCTTCAAGTTCTATTTTCAAGTTTTCAACATAGTTTTCTCGCTTATCGATCAGTTCTTCTCTCTTGCTCAACATCTCGTCTCTTTTTAATACTCTTTCTTCCATCTGTTTTATTTCTTCTTCTCTTCGTTTCTTTTCCTTTTCGATCTCTTCGCGTATCTGGTGAGCTTCTTCGCGGGCTTCGATTATCATCTTTTTCTTTGTCTCTGCCGCTTCTTTTTCCGCATTTTTTATTATTGATTCTGCATCTTCCTTTGCCGCCTTAAGTTTCGCTTCTATGCTTTCCTTTGCCCTTTTGGTACCTATCTTAGTACCTATGTAAAAACCCAATGCTATGCCAACAACGAGGAACACTATGTATAGTAAAAATTCCATTGTCAATCACCTCCAAATCCTTGTCTGTACAACTTTTCGCGTTTTTTGTGCTCGTCTAAGCCTTCAGTTATCTTTTTGATTATCTCGCTTACGTCAACTTCTGAGACAACTTTTTTTATTGCATCTTCGATGGTGTATTCATCGACGTGTAGTTGTCTCAATTCGTATCTTATTCTGAATGGACCTTTGTAATGCAATGTGAGATTATCATATGCGTAGAGATATGCAAATTTCTCGTCGTCTATGAATCCCTTTTCTTTCAGCGTTGAGATGGTTTTCTGGATTACTTCTTGCGAATAACCTCTCTGTCTGAGCTTATTTTCTACTTCCCACTCAGACCTTGCTCTATAACGTATGAACCTCAATGCATCGTTCAGTGGATCTCTTTGCCTAGTCCTTTGGCTTTCGGTGGTACTATCATCTGTACCACTGTCGTTCTCAATATCATTATTCTTTCTCTGATATATTCTTTTCATCTTCAGGTTCGCTAGTTTCTCCAGTTACTTTTTTCGATAGGTACTTTTCTCTAATTCTTTTTTCGATCTCATCTGAAACCTCTGGATGTTCTGTCAAGTAGCTCACTGCGTTATTTTTACCTTGACCAAGCGAGTGTTCTTTTCCAGAAAGGTCCTCGTACGTGAACCAACTACCTCTTCTATCTATCAATTCTTCATTTACAGCTATGTTGAATAACTCATTCTCTCTGACGATTCCTTTTCCATATATTATGTCCACCGTCGTCGTTCTGAATGGAGGCGCAACTTTGTTCTTCACAAATTTCACAGTTACTTCGTTACCTATGTGTTCATTGCCTTCGACTATCTTTCCAGCTGACCTTACTTCCATTCTCATCGTCGCATAGAATTTTAATGCAACACCGCCAGTTGTTGTTTCTGGATTGCCATACATGACGCCGATCTTCATACGCGTCTGATTGATGAATATGACGACAACCTTAGACTTGTTGACGTTGCCAGCAAGTTTGCGCAGTGCTTGGGACATGAGACGCGCTTGAAGCCCTATTTGGGAATCGCCCATTGCTCCTTCGATTTCTGCTCTTGGAACGAGTGCGGCAACGGAGTCAACAACGATAAGGTCAACTGCATTGCTTCTAACTAATTCATCGACAATGTCGAGTGCTTGTTCACCATAATCCGGCTGTGATATGAGCAGTTCAGAGAGATCTATTCCCAAATTTCTTGCATAATTCAAATCGAGTGCATGTTCGGCATCAACAAATGCTGCAATGCCGTTATGTCTTTGCACAGAGGCTATTGCATGGAGTGCTATCGTGGTCTTACCACTTGATTCTGGACCATATATCTCAATGACCCTTCCCCTCGGGTATCCGCCAACACCTGAAGCTATATCTATCGCCAAAGAGCCGCTTGGAACAACATCTAAGCCTTGGACCAAATTGCCTTCTCCCAAGACCATTATGGAGCCTTTTCCGTATGTCTTTTCGATCTTACTAATTGCCTTTTTGAGTACATCTTTCTTCATTTCATCTGGCATTTTTCTCTAATCCTCCCTCGAATTTCGACTTGTAAATCCATTTGTATATTGGGCCTTGCGGTGTTAACGTTGAACTGTACACGGTAAATCCGTCGATAACAAGTGATATGTTGGGAATAGCTAATTCTGAGGCTTTTCTTTCCCAATCTGTGGGATATTCCTTTACACGACCAAGCGTCGCATGTGGTACAAAATTGCCTTGGTCATCATACTTCACTTTGTTTTTCGTTAGTTCTGCCTTCATCTCAAGGTACATCCTCTGCAAAGATTTTGTCGGCTCAAATTTCAAAAATAGCACACGTGGAGAATGTTTGAACCTAAAATATTCCAAACCTGTTAGTTTAGTGCTAAAAGAAGGAAAACCTTTCATACGTTTATTAAGTGAGTAAACCATTGAATCAACAGCCTTTTCATCCATTTCTCCCATGAAAAAAAGCGTCAGATGTACATTCTCCGGCTTAGTCCACGCAGCCTTAAAACCTAACTCTTGAAGTTTTGAGATAACTTCCTCGGATGTATCTCTTATTTCTTGGTTAACGTCGATAGCAATAAACGTACGCACGCATACCCCTCCACTAATGATTGTTAAGAACCGTTACAACCCATTTACCAAACTATTTGTCGAGATACGAACGGTTTTGGTACATGTAGATGATACCGGAAAGTATGGTTGAAAATGCAACTATGTAGATGAAAATTACGTTGAACAAGTGCATGTAACTTTTTGAAAAATCAAGCAGCTCCAAGTACAATCCTATCGTTAGCGCCATTTGCGAGACTGTCTTGATCTTCCCAAACATGTTTGCAGCTATGATCGCTCCCGATTCTGAAGCAAGGATTCGGACAATGCTAACCAGTGTATCACGAATAACCAGTATAACTACCAACCAGCCCGGTACGAATCCACTTTCCACAAAGCAAATCAGTACTGAAGTGATGAGTATCTTATCGCTCATCTGATCTAAGACTTTCCCAAGCTGTGTAACTGCCCCCGTTTTTCTCGCAATGTAACCATCAAAGTAATCACTGATCGATGCAATTAGGAAAAGGACAAAAGCTGCCCAGTTCCAATTCAGATACATCAATAGCACAATTACCGCTGTCGAAATTATCCTCAACCAGCTGATCGTGTTTGGCACATTGAAAATCACACTGGGTTTTTGAGTTCTTTGAGAATCATTGCTCAAATTAACTCGCCCTCCAAATCGTAAGTATCTGACTCGTAGACACGTACTTTGTAGAATCCATCATTCTTTCCTTCCAATTTTCCTCTTACGAATATGTTACCATCGATCTCTGGTGCATCCATGTATCCTCTACCGACTAAAACCCCTTCTACCTCTTCTTCGAATATGACTTCGATCACCTTGTCCAAATATTTCTGATTTCTCAGAAAAGAAATTTCCGCTTGAACTTCCATCAACGAATCAAGCCTTTTTTGTGCTGTCTTGAGTGGTACTTTTCCTGATAAGTTGTGAGATGCCGCCTCTTCTTCATCTGAATAGAGGAATGCACCAAGTTTGTCGAATTCGACCCTTCTGATGAATTCGACAAGCTTTTCAAAATCTTCCTTTGCCTCACCTGGGAATCCGATTATGATCGAAGTCCTTAACACAGCTTCAGGATAGCGTTTCCTTATTTTGTCGAATAGTGCCTCAAGCTCTTTACTATCCTTTATACGCCCCATGAGTTTCAACAATCGATCGCTTCCATGTTGCGTCGGGATATCAAAATATTTGAGAACTTTCTCGTGTGAAAACCCTTCTATGATTTCGTCTGTGATATGGTCCGGATGCATGTACATTACCCTAATCCAAAAGTCACCATCGATACCATTAAGCCTACTCAAAAGTTCTGGGAGCATCTGCTCTCCGTAGAGATCTACACCGTAACCAGTTGTATCCTGTGCAACCAAGATGATCTCTTTCTTGCCACCTTCAACGAGAGAACTTACTTCTTTCTCGATATCTTCCAGTTTTCTGCTGACAAAACCTCCTTTGAACTTTGGTATGGTGCAAAATGTACAGGCTCTATCGCACCCATCAGCTATTTTTACGTAAGCGTACGGCATAGCATCGTCAATTCTACCTTCGAAATCGTACACGGCAATGGGATCTGTTATGTACTTTTTCGTTTTTTGAAGGTTTTCAGCCAACGTCTTCGGCGGTATGATGCCGAACCATCCATCAACTTCTGGTAACTCATTTGGTAATTCATCTGGATATCTCTGTACCAAACAACCTGTAACGAATATCTTGAAATCTGGTTTTTCCTTCTTGTATTGGGCAAACTCGAGGATCGTGTCTATGGACTCCCTCTTTGAATCAACAATGAAACCGCACGTGTTTATGACCACACCATCTGCCTCTTCCAAGACATCTGTAATTTCATAACCAAGCGAGAACAAATGGTGCTTAAAATGAGAAAAATCTGCTTCATTTTTTGGACATCCCAATGTTACTATGTAAATCTTCAAACAACTCACCTTCCTAAGTACTGTAGTAATCTGCCTTGATGAAATTCACTCTTTCTCAGTCGTTCTTTGAAACTTGAACTGATGCATTACCGGACCTTCTCTGTAATTTTTTGAGATACGCTTTTCTCTTCTCAAGGTACATAGACCTGATCTTTTCGAGTTCTTTCTTGTACACTTCTTCTTTGTAGTTTGGATAAGTGAAATCATAATCCTTCCAACGTCCGTTTATGTACATGAGCGTTGGCTCTGCATATATGCCTTGTCCTATGTAAATCCTGTGTGGCCACATCTTTGTTGTGGCTAAAACGAATTGCATGTGATGAACGTAACCTGGATCCAAATTGAACCTTCTTTTTCCATCAACTGCATATCTCTGCTCTATCTCGTTCGTTTTGATCTTGATACTGGCCAGCAAGGAAGGGTGAATCAGTCTCTCAAAACTTATCAATTTCCCCACGATACCAGAACCCATCTCTTTGTCGTAATAGAGGGTGTACTTACCAAAATCAAGTAGAGGGCTCAAGTAATCCATTGGTCCAAATTCTCTCACCAAATCTTCCTTCACTTGATCAAACCAGTAATCAACTTGAGCGGAAAATATGTATATGACCAAATTAACAGGTTCAATTATCCTCACTTCTCCCATACAATTTCCACCTCAAATTGTGGTATCTTAACGAGCAAAACCCTTCCACTGTAAAGTGATATCTTAGACTCGCCAATCACTTCGTACTTACCTACGTTTAGAGCCAGTGGACCATCGATGTACTTGCCGTCCAGATAGAATCCTCCATCGATACCTTCTATAACCGCCAGAGGTTCTTTCTTTACCTTCGATAGATACGAGCTTGCGAAGTACAATACAAAAACACTCAGGATTGCCATCCCATAAAATAGGATTCTTATCAATTTTTTCGACATATAGTATCACCTTAAACGCTTTACCTCAAAGTATGCGTAATTACAGTGCCAATTTGTTCATAGTGCTTACAAAAAAATCATCAAACAGATGGTCACTTTTGATGTACTTGTATTATATCACTTTTTTCCAAAAGTGTGTGAATTTCTTCTTGACCATTTGCTACTGTTGAACTTTGTTGAACTTATCAAATTCACTTACCCAATCATCTGGAAAATCTACAGAATAAGTTCGAAAAATACCTCAAAGAAGCATTAAAAACATAGTACGATATATAGAGGTGGTAAGTTACTTTCTACTACATATTGAAAAGTGGTAAGTTACTGGTAAGTTTTTAAGGCAAGTGGTAAGTTTTTTTATACAATACAAAGGTACATCATTATGAAAATCACAATATATAGTATAAATGGTGTTATTGAGAAGGAATCTCATTTAGAAAAACTTACCAAACTTACCAATAGTGAAATAATTCTCAAACTTTTTCGCAATTTTTGACAACTTTTTCCTTTATCCATGCGCTTTTAGAAAACTTACCACCTCTACAATGGCTTGAAACCTAAATTTTCGATAGAAACTTACCAGAGTGGTAAGTTGTTACAAAAAGGTGGTAAGTTGTAATGAGCGTTGTAGGTTGTATTGGATAAACATTTTTTTGATTTCATTTGTGTAAACTTACCAACTTACCACCCCTATTACTACTACTACTACTAAGTAATATATATAATGATTATAGTATATAGGGGCAAAAGGTGGTAAGTTTCGCTGGTAAGTTTCACAGTGAGTTCAAGAATTGTCGGATGAAGTTACTCATATTTTGATAATGACTCCCACCCCAGTATATCTTTCCACAATCACTGCATTTTGCAAATTCATTGAAAGTATTTAAGACTCTTTCAGGTACTTCATTAACGATTTCAGCTTTGAGTACGGGGATTAATTTACCATTACATTCCATACATCGAGTAAATGGTTTAATGTATTTGATTAAATCGTATCTGAATATGATCTCTTTTAGTTGGATCTTAGGTACATCTGACCTTAGTACGTAACCATATTTGACGACATTCTCTTTTAGCATATTTCTATCTCTTGTAAGTATTATCGAATTTGTTTCCAATGCTTTTGATATTATCAGTTTGTCGTCTATAATGCCGTACACTGTGCTAATGCCCAGCATGCGAAGGTATTTTACAAGTTTTCCAAGATGAATATCGGCAACAAATTTTGGCTCTCCAAGATACTTCGGTGTCAAGATGTACCTATCTTCTACCGGTAAATCACATTCTGGATAGACGCAATAGAAATCTCCATCACAAACTATCTTCGAAAAATCTACAAAATTGCCATTCATGGTAATAAAAAACACTTCGGTATGCGGAACACCGAGCCTCTCTATGCAATCTTTTATCGTTTGATTTATCCCTGGGTCAAACTCAAAAAGATATTTTCCACTGGTTAAGTCACAAAGTGAACCGAAAAGCCTAATCTTTATTATCAATTTATCATCTCTAAACTCTCTTGAGCTATTGAAATCCCTTTGAGATTTTTTCAGTACATTACATTTTCGTGATTTGATCAACCCTTGCGCCAGTAGAGATGTATGTGATTTTGACGCCAGTTTCAGATTCTATGAATTTCGTGAAATGATCGAACTCCTTATCTTCTAAATTTTTCCATCCGTTGAATTCTACATACTCAACTTGAGATCTGCCGATGTTGGAAAGTTCGGAAGGCATTTCAACTTTCTTTCCATCTATGTCGTATCTTACTCCAACTTTTACCTTTTCCATACCAGATAGCACATCAGCCTTTGTCATGATCATCTCATCGCAACCGGATATCTCTATTGCATATTTGAGTAGTGGTAAATCAAGCCAACCACATCTTCTGGGTCTTCCAGTAGTTGCACCGTATTCTTTACCTGCTTTTCTCAACATCTCACCCTCGTCACCAAACAACTCTGTCGGGAAAGGTCCCTCTCCAACTCGAGTTACGTAAGCTTTAAAGATACCTATCCGTTTGTCCAACTTAGTGACATAGCCTAAACCACTTTCAACTCCAGTGGTATTGCAAAAGGTACCCGTAACGTATGGATAAGTACCCATATCGATATCGAGTAGTACACCTTGAGTACCTTCAAATATGACATTCGAATTTTCAAGTTCTGTCTTTATTTCCAAAGGTGAGACTATCAAACTACTCATATCTTCGTATTGCTCAATAACTTCATCGTATTCTTCCCATTCTATGCTATACAGTTCTTTGTAAAGTGCGGTAATCGTGAGAAGTTTTTCTCTCAGTTCATCGATATTCTCAAAATCCGCAAGTCTGATACCTATTCTGTGTACTCTATCGGCATACGCAGGGCCTATACCACGTTTCGTTGTTCCAACTGCACGCTCGCCGCGAGAGAGTTCCATTTTTTCATCAAGTATCTTGTGGATGGGAAGTACCACGTGTGCCAATTTTGAAATCCACAATCGTTGAGATATATCGAATCCCATCTTTCTTAGTTCTTCAATTTCTTTGTTGAGTACTTCCAAATCTACGACTACACCGTTTGAGATGTAGCCCTTTATATCCTTTCTTATATCAAACGAAGGGATGAGGTGGTGAATGAGTTTGAAATCTCCGTATTCAACGGTGTGACCTGCATTACTTCCACCGCTGTATCTAACTATGTAGTCGTAATCTTTTGAAAGATAAGTGGTTACTTTGCCTTTCCCTTCATCGCCCCACTGTAATCCAAAACAAACCGTTTTCATGTGCCCATCTCCTCTCAAATGTTTCATAACGTTCCATTTTAAGTACTCGATATATCAAGTAATCAAGTGATCAGAATTCTACATCGAAATTCTTGTATTCTTGAGGTGGTAAATTTGTTTCCTCGATGTTATAAATATAGCTCCAGCCGTTGCCTTCCATGATTTTTTTGAGTAATTCTCGCAACTGTGCTTCGTTACCCCCGGCTACTATCGTGACACTTCCATCATCTTCGTTCCTTATGAAGCCTCTCACACCAATTGCACTCGCGGCATTTTTGACAAAATACCTGAATCCAACTCCTTGAACAATGCCGGTAATATTCCATTTCTTCCAAACTACTTCCACACTATCACCACCCTTGGAAGAAAATAGATTTCGAAGATTTCCAAAGATATTGTACAATCAATTCATGAAAAGAGAATACCAATAAATTCTATCATATTTGGAGCATATTTGGAGGATAAATTAAGCTAGAGAGAAATGGATGAGGCATCTTTAGCTATGATATAATTGGTAAGAACGGAACATTAATTTTGGCTTTTCTTAAGGGGGGATGGTAGCTTGAACGACTTTAACGATGTACGCGAGACCATCAGGACTGTTTTTCTTGATAGTGTGAAACTTTCTTATGGATGTACTGAGCCTGTTGCAGTAGGCCTTTCCGTGGCAACTGGTAAGAGATACCTAATCGGTGAATTGAGAAACATCGAAATCACGATGGATCGTAATACGTACAAGAATGGTTTGGAAGTTAGTCTCCCTGGAACTCATCTTCATGGATTTGAGATGGCAGCGGCACTTGCCTATGTTGCAGGTGCGCCGGAACTTGGATTGCAGGTTTTTAAAGATGTGGATAGTGATGCAGTAAGTTTGGCTGAACGATTGAAAGAAAGGGTAGTTGTACGCTACGAAAATGAGATGAAACTTCATATAAGAACGAAGATGGTGGCGGACAACGAAGTACTTGTTGAGATAACTGATTCGCATGACAACATCAGTAAGATTGTGGTAGATGGAAAGGAATTGTTGAACACGCAAGAGACTGTCGCTTCCAAGAAAGATGCGGTAAGATCCATCACATTGAATGATATCTTCGCGTACATAGAGTTACCTCATGAAGATGTTTTAAAGATAGTAGAGGATGCGATCACCTACAATTTCCAGATTTCCGAGAAGGGTATGGATGTTGAAGGAAATTTTGGTAGGACATTGGGAAAGGATGTGAATGCATACGTAGCTGCAGGTATAGATGAGCGCATGAGTGGGGAACTCATGCCCGTTATGACTGTTGCAGGTAGTGGTAACCAAGGTATTGCTTGTATAGTACCTGTTGCACTGCAAGGTCTGTCTTCTGGTATTGAAAAAGAAAGGGTTGTCAAAGCTGTTTTATTGAGTATGTTAGTGACAATTTATGTGAAGGGTTACACGGGAAAGCTGACACCAATTTGCGGTGCTGGATCTATAGCTTCGTCAGGTGCAGCGGCCGGTCTCACGTATCTGTACACAGAGGATTATGCTAAGTTGAAAAGTTCGATAAACAACGTACTTGCGACACTATTCGGCATGACGTGTGACGGTGCAAAGAGAAGCTGTGCATTGAAAGCAAGTGTGGGGACACAGATGGCGATGAATTCTAAGGTACTTTCAATGAGGAATGTGAATATACCATGCGGAAATGGATTTGCTGCAAGAGATGTGGAAGAGACAATCAAGAGATTGGAGATACTGACATCTTCACTCAGAAACTTTGACCAAGAAATCATCGACTTCATCGGGCATTGTTGAGAAATTCAAAATTAGAGGAATGAATTAATTCACTTATTTTTTCGAATATCAACAACAATATTATCTTTATTTTATAAATGTTATCCAAAAGTTAAATTCTGGTATATTTACTTCTTTTCATTTTATTGTGGTAGAATATATCGTAGATAAGATTATATCATATATATTTGCTATATTTGTATTGTGGTCCAAGAGAATCAACCAAAATATGGATTTAAGGAGTGGGAATGCATGCTGAGCATTTTATCAGACGGTATTCTTTCTGTTACTTTAGGAAACATTATCATGATGTTAGTTGCACTTGGTTTGATTTACTTAGCTATAGCAAAGAAATATGAACCGGCTCTTTTAGTCCCAATTGGTTTTTCGACTATATTAGCGAACATTCCGCTTTCTTCTGCAGTGGATCAATTTATTGATGGAGTTTTGCATAAGGGTGTGTTGAATGTTTTTTTTGATGTGGGCATTGTGACTGAAATCTTTCCACTATTGATATTCATTGCAGTTGGCGCAATGATCGACTTTGGTCCACTTCTGGAAAATCCCGTCATGTTTTTATTCGGTGCAGCTGCTCAATTTGGTATATTTGCAACCGTTATTGTTGCAACTATGCTTGGATTTGACATAAAGCAAGCAGCTTCGATTGGTATCATCGGTGCGGCAGATGGTCCAACTTCAATTTACGTCGCTAGTAGGTTTGCAAAGGAACTGCTTGGACCAATTTCGGTGGCTGCTTATTCTTACATGTCTCTTGTACCAATCATTCAGCCCCCTGTTATAAAGGCTTTAACGACAAAAGAGGAAAGAATGATAAAGATGGAGTCTAAGAGCGTTAAAATCACCAAAACGATGAGGATAGTCTTCCCAATTGCAGTAACGATTGTTGCAAGTTTGTTGGCACCATCTTCTGCGGCTTTGATCGGTTTTTTGATGTTTGGTAATTTATTGAGAGAATGTGGAGTACTCAATGGGCTCGCAAAATCCGCTCAGAATGAACTTGCTAATCTTGTTACGATACTGTTAGGCCTTTCAATTGGCTCGACTATGACCGCAGATAAGTTCTTAAGGCCACAGACGCTCATGATCATAGTACTTGGACTTGTTGCATTCATACTCGATACAGCTGGCGGTGTCTTATTTGCAAAGTTTTTGAACTTGTTTTTGAAGAAAAAGATGAATCCAATGTTAGGTGCAGCTGGAATTTCTGCATTTCCTATGTCGGCGAGGGTTATCCATATACTTGGCAGAAAGGAAGACCCAACGAATTATTTGTTGATGCATGCAATTGGCGCTAACGTGGCTGGTCAAATTGGCTCAGTGCTCGCAGGTGGTATACTCGTTGCATTGGTAAGTTCTTTGGGAGGGATGTGACATGAATATTCAAAACGTGCTGACGGCAATAAGGGTAGGTTTGACTGGATACATATTTCTCATATTTACACTTGTCGTATTTTTCGGATTGGTCACTTTGTTCGTGAAATTATTTGCGAAAGGTGAAGACAATGGAAAAGAAAACAAGGAATGAGAATGTTCGAGAAGATGAAATATCGAAGATGTTCGTAAAGTTCAGCGATTACCTGTTAAAAATTTCGTGTGAGAGAGAGACGTCTTTGAAAAGGAAGGACTACGAGGCTCTTCTTAAGATCGCTGTGGAAAACTTGAGTTTTGTTCACAGTGGTAGTGTGCTTACAATGAACGAAGATGAAGAGTTTTGTTACATCGCTACGTATAACCATGATTACGAACTGCTGAAAAATGTACGATTCAGAAAGCAAGAAATGCTCATGAGGAGATTTAAGCAGACGTATGTCATCAAGAGGAGAAGCTTAGATTTGGTAAAAGAACTCTCTTCAAAGATTGATGAAGATGACAATTCTTTAAAACAAAGAGTTTCAAGCGTAGATAATATTAAGGCATTTGTCTCGATGCCCATTAGAGTACAAAGAAAGGTGATTGGGTTTTTCAACTTGGACAGTTGGGAGGATGAAGACATCTTTGAGAAGAAGAATTTCCAGCCATATGCGGAGATGATGTCGAGGCTCATATCGATATCTGCCGAAAGATTTGAACTAATAAAGATATTGAAGGAACAAAATGAGCAACTGACTAGAAATACACTTACAGATACCTTGACTCATTTACCAAATCTAAGGGCCTTGGGTAACTATTTCGATAAATACGTAGAACTTGCCAATAGATCACTCAACAACTTGTATTTCTTGTACATAAATATTACCAATTTTGATAAAGTAGTCCATACATATGATGTTGAATTTGGAGAAAATTTGATTAGGAAATTGTCTAAACATCTATTGAGTTTGATAAGAAAAAGTGACATTGTTGGAAGGATCGAAAGTTCCAGTTTTGGTGTTATCACCTTGTCTCGAGGTATTCCAAAACCGTTGATAACTAGGATAAACCAAGGTATAGTCGAGTTTTCTGAGAAATTGGGATTGGACTTGGATGTCAGTATTGGTGTTGCAGAATATGGAACGGATGGCAAAGAGTTAGATGTACTTTTGAAAAGGGCTAGAACGTATATGCATACAATTGCCAATGATGAAAAGCTTGCAGAATGACCAACGGAGGTGTGTTGATGCAACATATAAAGGATACAGAAATAAAGGCTGATGGTGGAGTGAATTCGGAATTTCAGCATTACTATACGGAAGAGCCTACTTCAGCATTGAAAGTTAAACAGATAGAATTCACACTCAGAGATGGACACATCTATAAATTTAAAACACCTTCTGGGGTTTATTCTTTTGGAGCAGTTGATAAAGCAACTGCAATACTTATAAATCATTGTTCCAAAATCGATGGTAGAGTTTTAGATATAGGTTGTGGATACGGTGTGGTTGGAATTGCGTTGAAAAAGGAGAATCCTTCTATCTCGCTTTGTATGTCGGATATAAACAAGAGAGCTGTTGAATTTGCAAAGATCAATGCAAAGGACAACAACATAGAAGCAGATATAAGGCAGGGCAATCTCTACGAACCTTGGCAAGGTGAGTCTTTTGATGTGATCATCTCCAATCCACCAATAGTTGCTGGTAAAGAAGTTTGGATGCAGCTCATTGCTGGCGCATTTGATCATCTCAAGATAAATGGTATCATCCAGCTTGTAGCATACCACAACAAAGGTGGCGAGAGGATAAAGAAATACATGTCTGAAGTATTTGGGAACGTTCAGGACATCTGGAAAGAAGGCGGAATCAGGATATATTTATCCGTGAAAAATGATTAACAAACGATTAACGATGGTTAAGAAAAGAGATAATGATAGTGTTGATAGCAAAGATACGATATTCATCACAATTAAGTCGGCGTAAAGGATGAACGTAGGTGAAAAGGTGTGAAAATTGAACTCAAAAATGTGTGCGTTTCTTTTGAAAGTGGAACTGAATTGGAAAAGAGGGCTCTTTCCGACATTGATCTGAATTTCGATACTTCCGAGAGTATACTCTTGGTTGGAAATACAGGGTCGGGTAAGACTACGCTCATATATTTGCTTGATCTATTGATAAAACCTTCGTACGGAACTTTACTATACGATGGTAAGAATCCATTCAATGATGCTTACAATTTTAGGAAAAAGTTTGGTGTTGCATTTCAAATTCCGGAGCGTCAGTTTTTCAACGAGACTGTTGAGCAAGAGATTACTTATGCAGCAAGGAACTTTGAAATTGATTATACCTATAGAGATGTGCTAAACATATTGAATCTCTTTGAACTTGATGAAAGCATCTTGAAAAAATCTCCATTCAAACTTTCAGGAGGGGAACAGAGAAAGATCGCAATTGCATCCATTCTACTTCACAAACCGGAGTTTTTGATCTTTGATGAACCTACTGCTGGTCTTGACCTTTCTGGAATACTTTCGATAAGAAAGACTTTGATGAATTTTAGAAATGAGAATAAGGGATTCTTAATCGCAACGCACGAACCAGAAATATTCTACGATGTTTGCGATAGAATAGTGACTTTGGTCAATGGTCGGCTAGTTGAGGATAGGTTATTAGTGGAATATCAAAATAGAGGTGATGTCGATTGACATTTACTTACAAGGGACTTGATAGATCAGGTAGAAGATTGAAAGGTATCATCAACGCAGAGAATTTGAAAGAAGCATTAGATAAGCTTAAACAGCAAGGTGTTCTTGTAACTGATGTGACTCAAAAGGATGTTCAAATGACTGTTCAAAGTGGAAGTACGGGAAAGAAAAGGACAGTTTTTCAACTGAGGGCGAGAGATATTGTTCTATTTGCTCGTCAGCTTGAAACGATGATATCGGCAGGTGTTAGGCTAGTCGATGCTGTGATGACACTTTCAGAACAGGAGATCTTTGCTAAGAAGTTTAGAAATATTCTAAAAGAAGTTGCCTCGGATATGAAAGGTGGTATGTCCTTTTCAGATGCGTTGGAGAGACAGGGTGCTTTCGATTCGATATTCATAAACATGGTGCGTGCTGGTGAAGAAGGTGGTATATTAGATGTCACAATGAAGAAGGTTGCAAACTACTATGAAAATTCAAATAGAATGAGGGAACAAGTCAAATCATCGATGGCTTATCCTATGTTCATACTTGGGTTTGCAGTCGTTGTTGTGATAGTTATTTCCGTATTCATACTACCAAAACTCATCACAGTCTTTGGAACAGTTCCTGAAAGTGGATTACTTGGATTGTTGATGAAGATGAATTTTGTTTTCACCCAAAGGTGGTATATTCTGTTTCCAGTTGTTATTGCGATAGGTGTAGGTCTATTTTTCTTTTTGAAGACAGTATATGGCGGTTATGTAAAAGACTTCTTTGGCAACCTCTTGCCGCCTGTTAGAAAATTGAGACAGAAGATGACAAATGAAAGATTTACGAGAACGCTTGGTGTACTCATTGGTAGTGGAGTTTCCATGATCAATGCACTCGATATGGCTGCAAGGGCTTCGAACAACACAAAATTCATTACAACGATTGCAAAGGTGAACGAAGAAGTTAAAGCGGGAAGTAATTTGAAAGATGCATTGAAAAGAGCAGGCATATTCCCACAAATCATATATGAGATGGTCGGAACTGGAGAAGAAACAGGTAAATTAGATGTAGTAATGGAAAAAGTTGCAGATTTTTACGAAGAAGAGATACTCACCGACACGAAAAAGCTCGTCAGTTTGGTTGAACCTATGATGATTGCTTTCGTTGGGATATTCATAGCATTCATAGCTTTTACAATGTACTCTACAATGTTCCAAATGCAGAATCAATTAGGTAAATAGCACACGCAAATGATGGGGTGAATACATGTCTGCCGTAGAATTTCTGATATCTTTGGCAATATTGGTATGTTTTTCTCTTACTCTCATTGTGAGTATTTCAAAAGTTGCAGAAATTGATTTAAGCAAAGATTACATAGAAACTGCCACGTACGCAGGACTGTGGAAGACAGACCTTCACAAGATTTACAACGGCAATTCTTGTACCGTCATTTCACCAGATTTGGTCAATTTCAAGAGGATTTCTGATGTAAGCCTCTCAAAACTTGAAGTTAGGTCTTTTAGATGGGCAAAGAGTGGTACTTATGGTAATGGAACAACGATAGAACCAATTCTGTTTAAAGTTGGAGGGAAATAGATTGGGCATCTTTAGGAATAGAATAATGGCTTACAGTATCTCGAATTTTGGCGCGAGGAATAATCAATATGTGGAAGTTCTCTCAGGTCTCTTTTCTCGCAATAAGATACGCATAAAGAATTATTTTCCCCAAATCATACAACCTGATCCGGAAGATCTTGTTGTAGTCAATGTTCCTTGGGATATAATCAGAATGGCTTTTGTAGAATTGCCACCGATAAAGAAAGAGAAAGAAAAGCTAAAATTGGCGGAACTTGAGGTAAGAAGGATAACAGGCATAAATGAAGATCTGAACGTAGGATACATTCCATCAGCGGGTGGAAAGGTGTTGGTACTGTATTCAACAATGGCAGATCTCATCAAATTTCTAAATTCATCGAGTATCATGTTTGAGCCAGACGTTGCATATCCAAATATTCTTTCCGAAATATTATTGATCAACAAATTACCGGGATACTGGGCCTACCTTGTGCTTGGAAAGTACATGTCTGGAATTGTCATAATGAATGGTGGAACGGTATTGAACATAAGGATAATAGACTTTCCATTTGAAGATATAAATCACATAGTGCAGGAAGAAACAGGCTTTGATATCTTCGAGATAGAAAAGAGTGGAAACGAAGATCTAATAGAGACATCTCGTAAAATCCTCAGCACAATTTCATTGGACATCTCTTCAGGAATAGAAAGAGAGATCATAATTACGGTTAACACAACAGAAGTCGAAAAGGTCACTGTGGACCAATTGACAAATATAGCCATCGTAAGTGATTCACAGATACTAACAGATACGTTGATAAACGAAGAACGAAATCAAAGTGTACTTCAAGGCAAATTTGTTGAACCAGTTTTTAAAATCCCAATTAAAAAGAATTATCCACTTTCACAAATTGGCCTACTTTACAGAGGAGGGCTTGAACTTGGAAAGGTTAAATCTATACGTTGGTAAGAAAAAGGTATTGAAGTTGAGGACTTTCTTGGTTCTTTTGGTCATTAGTGTCATTCCAGCACTTTCATTCTTCTTTTTCGCTGCACAGTGGAAGTTAATGAAGGTTAACAGATTGGTCGAAAGTTATCCGGTTGTCTTCAATAATTTGTCTGAAATAAAATTGAACAGCATTGAAAATCAACTGGAGACACTGAATTTAACTTTCCAGAAGAAGGCTAACGATTTGAGTAGCATAAATCAATCGATGAAAAATTTAATAGTTAATTCGTATACAAGTTCGTATTTTATAAAATATATCTCAAAGATGGCATCCGAGATTCCGAATAAGATATATCTTTCCAACGCGTATTTTGATGGAAAGAGGTTGTACATGGAATTTTACGAATATGGTACAGAGACAAAAGTGTCCACTAGTACTGTACAAAGTGATCTATCGAAGGTTTACAGTAACGTGGTAGTTAACTTTGTCGAGGAACGGAATTTCATCGGAAATACCAAATATTTCCACTATACTGTGGAGGGAACAAAATGATAACGGTTAACAGAAAAGTTGCTATACTTCTTGCTTTCATACTTTTGATAGTCTCAAGTAGTCTTAGTGTGTTTTACTATTATAGTTCAGTTCACAACTATCTTACAAGGTTGGAAGGAAAACTCTCTATGGTAACGAATTCCTACAATCAGATGAGACTTCTCGAAAGGGAATCGGAGATGATTGCTGAGCTAAAAGATGAACTCAATAATTCATACAAGGTTACAATAGAAGGTACGTTAACTAACTTAGACTTGGAGAAAGTAATGAAAGAAATTGTGACATCCAAAGTTGTCGAAATCGACTATTTTTCGATTACATCCGAGAGTCAATTTCCAATCGTTTTCGAAGATACTCCTGTGATTTACCAAGTTTCTATAGTGACTGGGGTGAATGCTAATGGCAATCAATAGAAGAACTAAAGTTCTCTTAGTTGTCTTGGTTGTAGTGTGGGTAATTGCCATAGTTGTTCTCATGAGGATAAGCTCACCAAAACCAGTTGTAGCCACAGTTCAACCTGCTCCGCAGAATATACAAAATACCACGAATAATGCGAATTTATCAACCAATGGTCAAGTTTCAAATATCTCACTTCCAGATTTGCAAAGTATTCTTCCGGATGCGTCATTCACGAATTTGTTTAGTCCATACGTTGTAACAATTCCAGAAGAACTTGTAGGAACAGATGTCATTGAGGATATCACATCACCTCAGTTTAAGTACGTAGGTTACATCGCGTTTATGGAAAAGGGAAAAGAAGAAAAAAAGGTTTTTATTTTATCGCAAAATCAGTTCATTTCGGCAAATGAGAATGATCTCATAGAAAGTAGATATAAGCCAGTGATAATTACTTCAACTTATTTGGTTGTTTTGGACACGCAAGATGGTAGAATAAAGAAGGTTTCTTACATAAGTAGCTAATTCCAGGAGGGGTATGGATGGGGATAAAGATAAATCTAAAAAAGTACAGAGTTTTCATTGCTTTTCTTACTTTCACTTTTCTATCGTTAATTCCTTCTTTTCTAATGGCTTCGTTGATTGATGTGGGGTACACTACTACGTCGAGTGAGGTAGTTGTCACACTCACATTCTCCTCTTCACCGAAAGTACAATACTATGGGAGAAACGAAAATAAGACAGTACACTATTTCCTCATGGGAGATTCAGCTGTCTCTCTGTCCTATTTGCCAGTCTCTTCGGGACCAGTTGAAGGCATCCAGATTGTGCCAATTGAAGGACAACTCAACGTTTTTATTTACACGCTCACACCTGTCAATGCTACTTACAGTATTTCAAGCTCTAAGCTGTACATCAGATTTCCAATCAGCATGTCTTCTAAACGTATGTCTGCAAGTTTTATGAACATTAAAACTGACGTTTTTTTTAAGGAAATGTCTGACTTTTTTGGCTTGAATGTAAGCCTCTACGATAGTGCAAAGAATAAAGATGTTAGCATAAAGCTCAGCAATGCTTCCATCGAAGAAACTATAAGGTCTGTCTTGATTGCAACAAATTTGTCTTATGCGTATTCTGCGAATCAAGTACTCTACTTTGGTAGTAGCGATGACATCATGAAAAATTTTGGGACTTTTTGGCAGATATACGATGGTCAAGTAGATGTTGAAAAGCTCAAGGCAGTTCTGGGTTCAGGCGCATATGCTGCATATTCAAAAGATAAGTCGAAACTCTTTGTTTATGGCGGTGTAAAAGAATATCGTCTACTTGCTGAAGCGCTGGTGCCAAATCCTAAAGAAACTTGGTACTACGTGCCATACACAGCTTCCGATAGTGAGATAGAAGACTACATGGGAAAATTATCACAGATATATGACATAAAATACGTCATAGTGCCAAATCTGAAAAAGGTTGCAATTTACGGTACTGATCTTAAACAAGTGGAGGCGCTCATACAATCTTATAAACCTGTGGTAAAGGAAGAAAAAGTCACCTATGTCTTTGTAAAAGTTAACTACCCTGAACGAGTAATGGATGTTTTCAAAGTACTATACCCGGAGTTTGATCCCAAGGTTATCGGTAGTAATATCTACGTACCTTCCGGCTACGAAAAGATAGTGAGTACATTATCCCAAGATCCCACTATAGGGAGCCCTTGGAGCTTGGTGTTTGAAGATGTGCCAGAAAATGTTGTTAAAGATGCCATCGATTATTTTGGGATACAAACGAAAGACTACGCGTTGAAAAGTGCAGATGGAAGGGTTTTCGTCACACTCTTTGCAAGCGAGTATTTGTACAAAAAATTCATGCAGTTCGTTGATTTAGCAGGTGATAGAACTGAGATCGTTAAAGTAGATGACGAGTTTCTAAAAAAGTATAGCGTTACCGTCCTACAAAAGTTTTCCGATGGTTCTAAGATTGTGAGTGGACGTATAAGCGAGATCGAACGCCTTAAGAAGGATATAGAAGAAAACGTAACAACCGTGGCACTAAAATCAATGCCTTCTGATCCGCCTGCCGATGTCATCACAAGACTTCTGGGCTACCCAACTCAAATTTCAAATGGTTATATACTCGTCACTGCGAGTAAGTCCGATGTAAATAACGTCAAAACTCAAATTGATCAGATACGTAAAAATTATGGTAAAGAGTTAATCCTCACGAGTGATCTTTATCAAGCGGAAGCAAAAAGCATGACTCAGCAAATCTACAACGTCAATATTTTTGAATCTGATGGAAATATAGTTATATACGGCCCAAATGCAAGCGATGCAAAGAAATTCCTCGATAACTTTATAACCACAGATGACCAAGTAATAGAGAAAGTGGAAAAGATAGAAGATTCATCACGTCAAATGGTGGAAAGCCTTTTTTCAGTCAAAGTGTACAATGTTGGTGATTCTTCTTACATGGTGGGTAAGAAGCAATCGATAACAGATGCAAGCAAATATCTTCAATCTCTCTCTTCTGTTAGTGTAGATCTCACATCTGTTATCACTCAAGAACATTTAGACTATATAAAACAAGCGTTTGGGGTCGATACACAGTACTTCCAGAATCTGAACAAACTCGTACTAACGGGTGTCAAAGAAAAAGTGGCATTAGCGCAAAAATTCGTTCAATCGATAAGTGTTTCGTACGATATCACGACAGTAAAATTAACCGGAGACTTGAAAAAGGAAGATATCGATAAATTCATAAAACTTGCAGGATTGAATATTGAAACGGAGCAGATAGGCGATACACTTTATTTGAAAGGTAAAAAGGAAGATATCGATAAGGCCAAATCACAGATAATGAATCTTCTCTCACCAACGGAGAAAAAGTATGCCATTTTTACCTATCCTGAAGAGTTAGATGCACTCATAAAAAGCATTTTTAAAGTCGATACTTATAAGTTATCTCAAGGGTTCATGGTCCTTGGTACAAACGAACAACTTCAAAGCGTCAGTAAATTTCTACCAGAGGTTGTAGAAACTAAAGAAGATACGATGGTAACTTTTAACTCATCACTGTCACAAGAACAAATAGATACGATAGTAACTTTGTTTGATCCAAAAGTGCGAGTTTACAAAGTTGATCAAAGAGTGTACCTTGTTGGCAAGAAGGATACCATAGAAAAGATAAAAGAAGAGATCATGCAATTCAACCCACAGAGTGACTATAATTTTGTGGATAGTAAATTACTCATAGATGTTAACAATAAACCATTGAAAGAAATAGTTATGGACGTTTCGAAGATATTTTCATCAGAGATAACGATTGTTGGGGATATACCAGACCAAGTATCGGCAAGATTGCTCGTTTCAAATTTCGATGAACTACTTGAATATTTGAAACCGTACGGCATAGACTACGAAAAGAAGGCAAATACGTACAAGATATCAAAAGCCACATCTCAACAGGAGGTACAACAATCTATTACATACGTTACTTTGGCATCGACGAATACTCTGAATGTCGATGCTCGAGGGGTAGAATTATCGGAACTCATTTACAACGCATCACAACTCCTGGATAAGAATGCGATTTTAGATATATTACCAGAGACAAAAGTGACAATAAGACTCAGCAATGTAGACTTCGATGAGTTACTTGAATATTTGAAACCGTATGGCATAGACTATGAAAAGAAGGCAAATACGTACAGGATATCAAAAAGCGCAATTCAACAAGCACAATCGTACGTTACCCTAAATCCCAACGATACAGTAAACATCGATGTTAAGGCCATGGACTTATCAGATTTGCTCTATCAGACGTCACAACTGCTTGGCAAGAATACCATTTTGGATAACATACCAGAGACAAAAGTGACAATAAGACTCAGCAATGTAGGTTTCGATGAGCTACTTGAATATTTGAAACCGTACGGTATAGACTATGAAAAGAAGACAAATACGTACAGGATATCAAAAAGCGCAATTCAGCAAGCACAATCGTACGTTACCCTAAATCCCAATGGTAATGTGAACATCGACGTTAAGGCCATGGACCTATCAGATTTGCTCTATCAGACGTCACAACTGCTGAGCAAAAATACTATTTTGGATAACGTGCCTGAAATGAAAGTAACATTGAGACTCCTGGATGCAGATTTTGATGGAGTTTTAGCCGCAGTCTCCAGTTATGTGAGTTATGAAAAAAGAGGTAGTCTGTACGTAATAACGAAAAAGGTAGAACAACCTGCCGTAGAGACTCAACAAGCTACAACAGTTGCAATTCAACCGCAAACTGAACAACCAATATCGCAAAAAGTATCAGTTGTAGATAAATTGATAAGCATAAAGATTGAAGATGAGAGAATTTCGGATGTCATAAAAGAGGTATTTGAAAAACTTGGTTATTCAATCATCTTCCAGAAGCCGATCGATTCAAAGGCCACGATGTCAGTCAACAACATTGATTTCGATACATTCCAGTCTATCATCATGAACTACGGCATAGTTCTTAAACGCAGTGGCAATCTATATTACGTTGACATAACACCAGAAGCTACAAAAGTGATAACTACTTACACATTCAATGTTTCAAGGGGCGCCGATAAGGTAAAAGAATTAATCGAATTCTACGGAGGAACGGCGCTCGTTAACACGGATGCAGGTATCATCATCGCATACAACCTTGATCCTAAGAATGTTGACGAAATAAACAAGATGATCGATAGAGTCTCCACTGTCCGCGTAGTTTCGATCGAAACAAAGATTGTAGATGAAGCGTTATCATCTGGATTCGGTTATGACATGACAACGATGCTCAGCTCGGCAAGTTCCGTAGTTGCAGGCACTGATGGTCTAACTTTGACGTTGAAAGTTGCCGACATGGCAAACTTGCAAAATTTCTTAAATAGCCTAGTTCAGAATACGGAAGTTTCGATCAAGACAACTGGATCAAACGTAGCAATCCCTTCATCCACTGTTGGAAATAGCAAATTACTTGCCAGTCCAAATATCATGGCCAAAAGTGGAGAAGACGCACGGATATTCATCGGAGATTCTATACCAATCATTCTTACTCAAAAAGACTCAAGCGGAAACACATCGCAGACTCTACAAATTTTGGAATCCGGTATCGAACTAAGAATAACACCCTATGTAAATTCTGATAATACGATAGACTTAGATCTTTACACAAGTGTTGGTAATTTTGATTATTCCGTTCAAGTTAGCGGTTACCCAAAAACTAACAAGAGGGAAGCAACGACGAAGGTAACTTTGAAAGATGGTCAGACGTTGGTAATAGGTGGACTTGCAAGGGAAGAAACAAGTACTTCTACTTGGAAGGTACCAATCTTGGGTGATTTGCCAATTATAGGGAATTTGTTTAAGGGTACCAAAGAATCAACAGAACAGAGGAATATAATCATATTCCTTACAGCGAAAATCATCGAAAATTAAGATTTCAAAATCAAGAAGGTGGAATTATGGATAGAAAGCCCATTGCGGCAGGTAAGTTTTATCCTGGTACGCCTACACAACTTGAGAAGACTTGCGAGGCGCTCGTTGGGAAATTTGGAGAGTTGGAAGATAGAAGTTCATTCGGTGAGCTTACCAAACCGATCGGTGTTATAGTTCCGCACGCTGGGTACGTTTACAGCGGAAAGACTGCAGGTATGGCAATTAGGAAGGCACTGGAATATGGAAGACCTCAGAATATCGTTATATTTGGGCCCAATCATACGGGATATGGGCAATCTGTCTCTGTTTGGAGCAGTGGCACTTGGCATGTGCCGAATGGAGATGTAGTTGTTAATGAGCAATTGGCAAATGCACTGATAGATGAAAAATGGGTCTACGCAGATGAAACAGCACATTTGTACGAACATTCGATAGAGGTTCAATTACCGATCTTACTCTACGCTTTCGAAAAATTCCAGTTCGTGCCAGTATGCATGATGGATCAAAGATTGTCTACAGTCAAGGCCATCGTAGAGAAAATGAAAAAAATCTTGGAAGTGTACCCAAGCACCTTAGTTGTCGCATCTTCAGATTTCAACCATTACGATTCGCATGAAAAAACGCTTGAGAAGGATGAAATAGCAATAAGGTGTATACTTGATGACGATTTAGAAGGGCTTTATGATTCATTGAAAAAGTACGATATAACGATGTGTGGGCCGGCACCTGTCTCTATAGTGAGGAGTTTATTCGATAACATCGAACTCGTAAATCACACGACAAGTGCAGAATTTTCGCAAGATTACTCTTACACCGTTGGATACGCTTCTTTTATACTTCACTGATAATTGGCAGTATTAGTTGGTAGTAGATCGTTTCAACGAATACAATAGCATAGAACAAAACAAAAACTCCCGGCTTTTTTGGGAGTTTTTTAATGCTGTTATTAATCTCAGTATCTTTTCCAATTATTCTTTATCTCAATTACTTCTTAATAACCTTTTGCGCAGTTTCAGCAACCTTCTCGGCGCCTTCTTTAAGTCTCGCAGTTGTTCTGTTGACTGTCCTAACTAGTAAGAAGACGAGAAACGCAACTATGAGAAAATCCAACGTAGCAGAGAGGACTTTACCCCAGTATATGCCTCTCCATTCAATCTCTTCTATTGAACCTAAGTGAAGTCTCGTAAGCACTGGTTGGAAGATCGCAGGCATCAACAAATCATTTACTATGGATGTGACGAGTTGATTCAGTTTGCCACCTATTATGATGGCAACTGCGAGCCCTATGACGTTGTACTGTTTTAGAAAGTCAGAAAACTCTTTGAAAATCTTGTTCATAGTTTTCGAGCGTGTTGAATCTATACGCTCTTTCCTCCCTCCTGAATAGGATTATAATTAGAATTTCAATGATACCATTTTACTCTGTTTTATTCTTTTGATGGCTTTTTTTCTTCACCGTTGAGCGCCAATTCCAAGGTTTTCCAAGGGAGTAAGAAACATTTTACACGCATCGGATAATTTTTCACGTCATAAAAATTCGTTATTGGTCCTAAAAGTTGGTCGTCAAAATCTCTACCAAACATCATGTTTTCAACGTTTTTGAGTATTTCCAATGCTTCTTCCTTTGTTTTTCCTATGAGTTGTTCTATCATTGCATTCGTCGATGCTTGGCTTATCGCACAGCCGTGTCCTTCGAATTTGACGTCCGATATCTTATCACCATCGAAGAGGAAGTACAACGTCACCTCGTCACCACATGAGAGATTCTTTCCCTCCTCTATTCTGTGTGCGTTTTCTATCTTACCATGAAATTTTTTTAACTTTGAATAGTCCATTATGAATTCTGAGTATATCATCCAAACCACCTCTTTACGTATTTCAGCCCTTCTACTAAGATATCTATGTCTTCTTTCGTATTGTAAAAATACACACTTGCTCGTACAGTTGAATTTGGAAAATCAATTCTTGAGCCCTTTGCCAAGACACTCATGAGAGGTTGAGCACAGTGATGACCGCTACGCGTTGCGATACCAAAATCTTCATCGAGTACTTGCGATACATCATGTGGGTGCACGCCATCCACATTGAACGAAACGAGTGATTGGTGCGTTTCATCCCTCGGCCCGTATATTTCAACAAAATCGAGTTTTGATAATTCTTCCAATAGATATTTCGACAGTTCTTCAATACATCTTTGAATATTTTCGAAACCTAAACTCTCAAGGTAATCTATCGTGTAACCAAGTGCGACCGCACCACCTATATCTTGAGTGCCGGCCTCGAATTTGTACGGAAGTACGTTGAAGGTGACGTCTTCAAATGTCACCTTGTCGATCATCTCACCACCGTACAAGAATGGTTCTAATCTTTCGAGTAATGTGCTCTTGCCATACAATGCACCGATGCCGGTTGGCGCAATCATCTTGTGACCGGAAAAGACGAGAAAATCGACATCTAATGCCTTTACATCAATCTGCTTGTGTGGAATTAGTTGAGCACCATCGATTATCAATATGGCATCTTTGAACGTCTCTCTGATTAATTCGATAGGCATTGTCTGTCCTGTGACATTCGACTGGCCGGTTATGGACACAACCTTTGGACTATTTACACGAGATTTTGCAGCCAATATTGAATCTGGTGTTATTGTACCTGTAACATCTGCTTCTATGTATTCAACTTTGAAGCCAAAGAATTTCGATAGTCTCAACCATGGCACCAAATTGGCATGATGTTCAACTTGTGATATGAGTACAGTATCACCTTTTTGCAATATGTCACTTCTCACAAGTGAGTTGACGAGTGCATTAATACCCATCGTACTTCCAGAGGTAAATATGACCTCTTCACTTTGTGCATTTATAAATCTTGCCACTTTATCGCGTGCCGCTTCGTATTCACTTGTTGCCTCGCTTGCCAAAGTATGGACAGCGCGGTGGATGTTGGAATAGTGATTTAAATAGAAATCCGTCATCTTTGAGATGACGGTGCTACTTTTCAGTGTGCTTGCTGCATTATCTAAATAAACAAGTCTTTTTCCATTGACCTCTCTATTCAAAACTGGGAAATCTTCAATTATGCGACAAAACGCTTCATCCGACCACTCTGTTGAGTGCATCTTCGACAACTCCTTTTAGATTGTAGGCAGCTAATTCATCCTTCAACATCTCGAAAATACCCTTTACTATGACGTTCTGAGCTTCATTTTCAGGGATACCTCTTGTCATTAAATAGAATACCATATTTTCATCGACTGGTGAACTACTTGCAGCATGTGATGCAATCACATCGTTCTCATCGACCATTAAACTTGGTACTGCCTCAACCTTTGCAGCATCTGAAATAAGCGTTGCATGGTTACTTTGATGTGCTTCCACTTCTTTTGCACCACTGAGTATATCCATGATACCTCTGAATACAACCTTTGATTTATCCGCTAAAACACCCTTTGAATCGACGTTACCATAACTTTTTTGCTTGTAAAATCTCATGAAATAGAGGATATCGACCACGTTATCTTTGTTAGCAAGATAGTACGGCCTCACATCTGCTTGGATGTCCTCACCGTTCAACTTCATACCAAAATAGCCTGCATTTATTTTACCACCAAAATAGAAATCTTTTACCTTTATCTTCGAGTGATCTAATGCATGTATGAACACACTCGATGAAAGGAAATTGCTCACACTTTGTTCTTGCTCTTCAGGTTCTTTACCTATATAAAGGTTGTATAAATTCAACGCTGCATCTTGTCTGACAAGTATTCTCAAATTCCCGATGAAAAATGGCCTTTCAACGTATCTTACCAAGTTCAACGTACCCCTTCTGACATCTATCAGCATGTTGTCGTACTGACTGAATTCATCTACAATAAGTGTTGTATCTTCTTTGACAACGATGTAATTGCCACTTGAGGAAAAGATGTCAGCCATAAGTACAAATTTTCGATCTGTACCCTCAAAATCGAGTGAGTCGAGTAAATTTAAGCCTTCTTCGTCTATTAACTCGAGTGCTTTGTAACTCTCCACTCTTGGTAAATCTATCGACTTTAACCCAGAACGTCTCCATAGTGGGAATTTGTAAGTTAAATATTCTGACAAACGTTTTACTCTCCATTCGTCAAGTAAATTATTTCCACTTGGCTTGAAATCATCCGTTGAGTAATCTATTGCATCTATCGTCTTTCTATCGGGCACTATCGCCCTCAAATTGCCATGCTCAAGTCTTATCGTCTTTTCGATGTTGCTTACACTCACATCAATCACCACCAATTCTCAATTTAGCGCAATCTCGAGATAAAATCAAAAACTAAAAAATCAACCGATCGAAGATTCTATTTCCATATCGACGAGCCTGTTGAGCTCTATCGCATATTCAAAAGGCAGTTCTTGGACAACAGGTTGGATAAATCCTTTAACTATTAACCCCTTTGCCTCCAACTCGCTCAATCCTCTACTCATTAGATAGAATATCTGTTCATCTTTTATACGTCCAATCTTTGCTTCATGACCTACATCCGAATTGGCGTTGAGTACTTCGATGATTGGCACTGTGTCACTCTTACTCTTGTTATCGATCATGAGACCGGTACAACTTACACTTGCCTTTGAATTCTCTGCCTTTTCTCCGATCTTTAAGAGTCCACGATAGAATGACCATCCACCGCCTATGCTTATACTTCTCGCATCCACAGTAGATCTTGTGTTCTTGCCTATGTGAATTACCTTTGACCCTGTATCTATATGCTGCCCTGGCCCTGCAAATGAGATCGATATATTGTCAGATACAGAATTGTCGCCTTTGAGTATCGTTGCAGGATAAACCATCGTCTTATAGCTTCCAAAGGAACCCGATACCCAGGTCATAACCGCGTCTTCTTCTGCTATTGCACGCTTAATTTCGAGATTGAACATGTTCTTACTCCAGTTTTGCATCGTGAGATACTTCAACTTTGCACCCTTGTTGACGTATACCTCGACCGTACCGACATGCAAGTTAACAACATCGTACTTAGGGGCCGTACAACCCTCTATGTAAGTTACCTCACTACCTTCATCGGCTATGATCACAGTATGTTCGAACTGTCCACCGCCGGGATTACCGAACAAGAAATAAGATTGCAATGGGAGTGGCACTTTCACACCCTTTGGTACGTAAAGAAACGTACCACCACTCCATAAAGCACCATGTAATGCTGCATACTTGTTATCCGTTGGTGGAACGAGTTTCATGAAATACTGTTTCACGAGATCAGGGTACTCTTTTACGGCAGTTTCTATATCGATGAATATGATACCAAGTTTTTTCAATTCTTCCTTTATATTCTTGTATATCATTTCAGAATCGAACTGTGCACCGACACCGGCCAGATACTTTCTCTCTGCTTCAGGTATACCAAGTTTATCGAATGCGACCTTGATTTCTTCGGGTACTTCTTCCCAGTTATTAGTCTTTTTTGCATTAGGTTTCACATATGGTACGATTTTCGACAGATCCAATTCATTTCGCTCAACGCCCCAATTTGGTTCATGCCATTTCTCAAATATCTCAAATGATTTTATCCTATGCTCAGTCATCCAAGCAGGCTCGTTCTTCGCAGCCGAAATTTCATATATCAATTCCTTATTCAAACCTGCGGGTAATTTGATCTCAGGTGTTACATCAACCTTTAGTTCGAATTCTTCTTTCTTCTTAAGTTCATACAACAATTCATTCAATTCCACAACGATCACCTACTCTCACTTTGAAGTATCTTCTGAGAGATTTGAAACGCCATTCTCACTGTTTACTATCGCATATCCGGTTTCCTCAACCTCGTATGCCAAGCTCTTATCGCCCGTCATTGCTACTTTTCCATTGACGTACACGTGTACCTTATCAACATCGAGATAATTCAAAATCCTCGCATAGTGTGTGATTATGAGCAGTGATGTACCTTCATTCTTTATTTCGTTGATCTGAGATGCTACGATCCTCAATGCATCGACATCGAGACCAGAATCTATCTCATCCAAAATCAGCAATTTCGGTCTCAAGAATCTCGCTTGCAGTATCTCACCCTTCTTCCTCTCACCACCAGAAAAGCCCAAATTCACGAACCTTTCCAAAAACTCATGTGGCAATACAACATCGTCAACCAACTTTTTCATCTCTTTATCGAGCTGGAAAAACGTCTTATCCTCACCATGCAACTTCCTATACGCGGTGAGTAACAACTGATCAAGTTTGACACCTTCAATTTCATACGGATTTTGGAACGTCATCATTATGCCCTTCTGCGCTCTTTCATCCGTTCTCAGATTGATTATAGATTCACCTTCAAACAAAATGTCGCCTGAAACAACTGAGTATCTCGGATTTCCCATTATCACGTTCGCAAGTGTTGACTTACCAGAACCATTTGGCCCCATTATTACATGTACCTCGCCCGGAGCAATCGCCAAATTCACGCCCTTCAATATCATCTTTTCCGCTTCCTGATTTTCAGACAACTTTGCGTACAAATCCTTTACTTCCAACAACATGTACCTCGCCTCCCATATCTATTCTAAATCTATTCTAAATCACTCTAATCGTTCTATACATTCCACTATCTTTGTAAGAGTATTTCTTGTTAGTCATACCTAATTGTATTATAACATACTATCAACACTTGTGAATAGGAAAAATCAATTTTTAAACCTTTAGTTTGTGAATTCGTATGATATAATAAACTCAGTGGGGAATATGTGTGGAAAAATCGAAAGCAAAAAGTTTTAAGAATACTGGATGGGGAGGGGTTGTACATGGCGAAGAACTCTAAACTAACGACGGCTATTTTGGTACTTATTCCTGTTGCGGTGGGTATAAACTATGCAGGTAAACTCTTTGCATCTGCTCTAAAGCTTCCTCTTTGGCTTGATTCCATAGGCACGATGCTTTCTGCCATGCTTGCTGGCCCAATTGTCGGTGCGATAAGTGGTGCGATAAACAACATAATCTACGGTTTGACAACAGACCCAGTATCGTTTGTTTATGCATTAACAAGTATAGGTATCGGTGTATCGGTCGGTCTTCTTGCGAAGGCAAAGATGTTCAACAATGCGTTCAGAACGCTTTTGAGTGGCCTGATAGTAGCACTCGTTGCTACTGTGATATCCGTTCCAATCAACGTGGTGTTCTGGGGAGGACAAACTGGTAATGTGTGGGGAGATGCGCTCTTTGCATTCTTACAATCAAAGAACGTAGGCATCTGGGTTTCTTCATTCTTCGATGAAATCGTAGTGGACCTTGTCGACAAAGTATTGTGCGTATTCATCACGTTCGGTATATTTAAGGCACTTCCAAAGACTCTTGTATACACGTTCAGAGGAGAAGAGTAGTTCTTGTGAGAGTACTGAGCCTATACGTTGAAAATGATACATTCATACACAAACTTGAGCCAATAACAAAATTGCTGTATGCACTCATTTCAATAGTCATAACATTTCTGTTCCCATCGATAATGGTGGGAGCAGTTTTTGTTGCATTTTCACTGTTACTGGCGATCTCAGCAAAGGTTTTTAAGAGGATGTTGCTATTGCTCAACGTGGTGTTGATTGTCCTATTATCGATGGTTATAATCCAAGGGCTTTTCTACAGAGAGAATGTCACTCCGGCATTCAGATTGTGGGGTCTTACGTTCTACAAGGAAGGTCTCCTCTATTCTCTATTACTCATCGTACGTGTTGTGAATATGATAATTTCTTTTGGTGTTCTGATATTAACGACGCGTCCTTCTGACCTTGTCGATGACTTGGTCCAGAAAGGTCTGTCACCGAGATTCGGTTACGTTTTGGCATCTGTGCTCCAGATCATACCTCAGATGTTGTCGACTACCTCTACGATAACCGATGCACAGAGATCTCGTGGGCTTGAAACGGAGGGGAATCTCTTCCAGAGGTTCAGTGCATTTTTTGCGTTACTTGGTCCACTCGTACTCAACTCACTTGTCGAGGCAAGAGAACGGGCAATGGCAATTGAGATAAGGGGATTTAGTGTGGAAGGCAAAAGGACGTTCGTTAGGCAAATTCCAGAGACTAAGGCGGATAGGTGGATCAAAATATCACTCTATGTGGCCTTTATTGTAGCAGTTGTTTGGAGGATCATACTATGGGTGATGTAAGTACCAAGATTAGTATTGAGCATCTAACGTACAAGTATCCGTTTGCAAAGAATGTAAGTCTCGAAGATATAACACTTTCGATAGATGCTGGGCAATCGATTGGTATAATCGGAAGAAATGGTGCGGGTAAGTCCACGCTGTGCTATGTACTCAGTGGACTGATACCGCGATTTTTTCATGGAAAGATTACAGGTAAGGTAACAATCGATGGCGAGGACGTACCTACAATGCCACTTGAAAAGTTGATACGTAAAGTAGGATTGGTCCTCCAAAATCCGTTTTCTCAGATAAGTGGTGCAAAGATGACTGTATATGAAGAAGTGGCATTTGGATTAGAAAACCTCGGCATCGAGAAGGACGAGATGCACGAGAGAATAGATACAGTGCTGAGACAGTTTGATCTGTACAAGAAAAAGGATGAGAATCCGTTTGAACTCTCCGGTGGGCAACTTCAAAGACTGGCGATTGCAAGTGTGTTGGTGCTTAAGCCTGAAATCTTGATTTTGGACGAGCCAACTTCACAACTTGACCCGCGCGGTACAACGGAGGTATTTGAGACGATAAGTCAATTGAAGACGCTTGGTATAACGATACTCATAGTTGAACACAAATTTGAGAAACTTGTCGAATACGTTGACAAGATAGCACTACTCCATGAAGGGAAGCTTTTGGGATACGATACAGCAGAACATATCTTTTCAACGTCAGAAATAGAGACGTATGGTGTTGGTCAACCGATATACACTGCACTCTGTAAGAGGATGGGGTTAAAAAAGGCGAATGGATACTATCCCGTGTCGTTTGGTGAGACTGTAGCTCTATTGAATGGGTTAAAAGGATCAGGGATGGACAGGAGAACGTACAATGGTTGATGCGATTATCAAGGTTGATGGACTTTGGTTTGCTTACAAAGAAGACGAATATGTGCTACAAAATATTGATATACAATTCGATGACAAACCTACCGCCATAGTGGGACAAAATGGTGCAGGCAAGACGACGTTTGTAAAGGTATTGAAGGGGTTACTGAAACCTTCAAAGGGTGATGTGTGGATAGCAGGCACAAACACAAAAGAAACGACAGTTGCCCAGCTTTCAAAAATAATAGGTCTTGTCTTTCAAAATCCTTCGGACCAGATGTTCAAAAGTAAGGTCATAGACGAAGTTATGTTCGGACCACTGAACATTTGGAAAGACAAAAAGGACAAGAATTTTGCATACGAACAGTCGATCAAGGCATTAAAGATCGTAGAACTGGACAATAGACTTGAAGAACATCCATACGATTTAACACTTTCAGAAAGGAAGTTACTGTGTCTTGCCTCCATAATTGCCATGGACCCGAAGATAATAATATTGGATGAACCAACGATTGCCCAAGATAGATTCTCGACAAGAAAACTTGCAGAAATAATAAAGGAACTTATAAAGGATGGGAAAGTAATACTCACGATAACCCACGATATGGATTTCGTTGCGGAGAATTTTGAGAGGACAGTCATCTTCTATCAAGGTCGGGTGCTTGATGATGGACCGACGGAGAAAGTGTTGAGTAACGAGGAAAATGTTGTAACCGCTCACCTTGAGTTGCCAAATCTCGTAAAGCTTGCCAAGGCATTGGACTTTAAGACAACACCACTCACGATAGACGATTTTGTCGAGGGATTTTCAACGTACAAAAAGGCCGAGGGTTAACCTCGGCTTTTTATCAATTTCGCTGATTTGTTGATTTTGCTCTTTTTTATTTTATTATTTCTTCCCATGCCTTGTTGTACAGGTCTATATCTTTACCTATGTAGTCTATGATCTCACAATTGGCTAAATCTTCAACCTCGTATATATTTTCAACCGTCTTGTATTCTTGTGCTCCATTTACAGGTGACGGGATCATGAGGAAATCAGAAATCTGTGCAGAAATATCTGGTCTAAGGATGAAATCGATGAATTTGTATGCTAAATCCTTGCCCTTTGCATCCTTCAGTATCACCATGTTGTCTATCCACAGCGTGCCGCCTTCCTTTGGTACGAAAAACTCAAAATTTTGTCTATCTTCCTCAGGTATAAGTTGGAACACATTTTCAGGATATCCGTGGACTGCCCAGAACTCACCGTTGACGATACCTTGAGCATATGTGGTTGCATCGAATTTGAGTATGTTCTCTTTCCATTTCAGTATTACCTCTTTTGCCTTCTCTATTTCATCGGGATTTGTCGTGTTGACAGAATAACCAAGGTACTTCAAAGCCGCACCAAAGACCTCACGCATGTCGTCGAGTAGTGTTATGCGGTCTTTCAGATCTGACCTTTCGTATATGCTCCAAGACTTATCAAAATCCTGTAGATACTTCTTGTTCACTATGATACCTGTCGTACCCATCATGTATGGAACTGAGTATTCATGATTTGGGTCGTATGTTATCTTCGAAAGCACAATCTCATTTACGTTTTTAAAATTTTTTATTTTAGACATATCCAATTTCTCAAGCAATCCTGCATCTATCATCATCTTCACGTGGTCTCCAGAAGGAAAGACTATGTCGTATCCAGAACCACCAGATTTTATTTTTGCGAACATCTCCTCATTTGAGGCATAGGTGTCGTACACGACCTTGCAGTTGTACTCCTTTTCAAACGCAGTGATTACTTCTTGGGGTATATAGTCCGCCCAGTTGTAGACTTTAAGCGTGTTGCTATCTTGACCGCATCCTGAAAGAAGGAACAAGCCCGTCAGCACAATCACCAACAAACCAGCGTAAATAAACCGTCTCAGAAATTTTCCCATCTCTCAAACCTCCCTCTCGAAAGCATGTTAGTTGTGCAAAACAAGTATGCAAAAATTGCACAAGATGATTATATCACATCTTAAATTGTGAGTAGAGAATGTACGGAAAAAAGAAAAGTGATGTGAATGTTCAGCAATACTGAAGTTTTTTGTGTAAGAAAGTTTACAATAAAGAAAAAACCCTTCCACAAATGTTTTGCAAGAAGGGTTTTCCGTGTTCTATCAATTTCTTGATTTAGTCGTTCACTATTCAATGAAAACACAAAACCATTAGGCAATCTGTTAGAATCCGAATGCTATTCCTCCGTAAAGATTATATGTAAGCAGAAATCTATATTGTTCTTGGTCTATACCAGTCATTGCCTTACCATTGACAAGCCATCCATCAAAAGAGTAACCTGCGATGGCATTTGCACCGATCTTTATCTCGCACATCGGTACAAAGGAAATGCTAAAGTCAGCACCAATGTCAAGTGCTAAGTAGCTGATATTTGCACCCAAGTATCCTTCAAGCGTTCCATCCTGTAGATTTCCAAGTCCTACGTTGTTTTCGTTGACTTTCTTGGCGATTGCTACATCTACACCGCCTATCCCAAGTGATGTACTGAGAGCAATATTTCCAAAATCTAATTTGCGCATACCAGTGCCAAATCCGCCTGCAATTGTTACCATGTACTTGTCGGAAGATACTGTGTACTCCTTTTCACCACCAAATCCAAAACCGCCATTGTAAAAATTCCCAAATCCGCCATACCCCGAACCACCAAAGGTAATGATACCAGACTCAAAAGCAGCCGTATCGACAATTGGCAGATTGAGATTTTTCAACCCACCGATAAATGTTCCACCGGGGAAGTAGTAGACGGAAGGTCCCCCTCCACCTAAAGAAAATGAAAATCCAAACGAAGTTAGTAATACAAATATAAGTACACTAATCAAAGCACGTTTGTGCATGTTGGTCACCTCCAGATAAAATAGATAAAATAGAGTAAATATGATTAAAATTCAGACTGCATCCTCATCAAAAACGTTCTTTTTGTAAATCAAATAAATCAAAGTGTCTTTGCTAACCTCTTGATATCCAGCAATGCCTTTAGTAAGTCGCCTCTAATCTTTGCGATATCTCCTTGATTTGGAACGATAGAGATATCGATAGGTCCATATTTTGTCCTGACTAATTCAACAACTGGATTTCCAATGTGTGCAAACAGCCTCTTTACTTCATGCTTTTTCCCTTTTATCATTTTAACTTCGACTAAACTGTATCCCACTTGCTCTTCTACAATCTTTGCATCCTCACATTTCAAAAATTCCCCTTCATCTTCTATTCCACTCTTTAGCATTTCCAGTTTTGCTCGAGCTACTTTTCCCTTTACCTTAGCTCTATAGACCCTTTCTGTGCCGTATCTTGCACTTGTAAGCACGTTGATGAGCTCTCCGTCATTTGTGAGAATGATGACGCCTGAAGCATCTTTATCTAATCTGCCAACTGGTTTAAGGTTTGTGAGATTTCTCTTCCTAAGTATTTCACCAATTGTCTTATCTTCCTTTGGGTCTGAAAGTGAACTGACGTATCCTTTTGGTTTGTTGAGCACGTAGTATTCAAATCGAGTTTCAAATTGCACAACATAATCTACGCCATCTATAGAAACAACATCGCCTTCATTTATTTCATACCAAGGTTGCTCTATGCATTGATTGTTTACCATGATACGACCTGTAAAGGCTAAATCATCTGCCTTGCGCCTTGAATAACCTAACTGCTGCAAATATTTTTGTAGTTTCATAGTTACGCCTCATTTCGATGCAATTTTCTCAATTCATTATATCACCAATTGCTAATGTCGAAAGTGTTCAAAAAGTCTAAGGAAACTCTAAGTGTATATTAAGCACACATTAAGCATATCTGAGTAAGATATCATTGTCAGTTGAGAATTGGTAAGTTGGTAAGTTCGAAGTTAACATCAGTATGCGGTGGCTTACCAATTCACAGACTGCAAAAACTCAAAGACCAGAGGAGGTCGATATTTATGAAAAGACTGTTAGTATTACTCACGTTAAGTGTACTCTTTGCAGGTAGCATATTCGCATTCGGACCAGCAAGCCAACAGAACCAAAATCAAGCTCAAACGGCAGCACAAGCGCCAGCTCAAGTAGGTGCTTTAGCACAACAAAACCAAGTGCAGGCAAGAGAATTCAAAGATAACGGACTATTAGGGTATTTCAATTTACCAGCGGATGCATCGATTAGTGAGGTAAAGACGTTGGACGGGACTGTTGTAAGTATATCGCTCGAATCGGAAAAAGGACTAGTCGTCAAATTTGAATCAGCAGGAGTTACGTACGATTTGAGGGTAGGGCCATTGATGAGAGAACTCAGTTTAAAGGCAGGAGACAAGATAACGGTAACAGGAAGGATAGTATCAACGAGTACGGATAAATATGTAGTTGTGGAAAAAGTAAAGATAGGCGACAAGGAATACACAGCAACAAGAGGCAGAGTTGCAGACGCACAGAATACAACAAGTACAACAAACACACAGGATACACAAAGCATACAGAATATGACAAGGGCAAGGGACTGCAGATAATCAAGTGATTAGAGACGGAAACAAACAATGAGGAAGGTATCTGAGACAAGAGAAGTGATGCCAATGGTAAAATGAGAAACAAGGTAACAAGACAATGAACTAATATATACTAATATACACTAACCGGATGGTAATTAGATAGATAATTTGGAAGAAATTCTGGATTAAAAATGCAAAAATTACCAACACAGAAAGATAAAAACCAAGAAGATAAAGATCATGAATTGATGCATGCTTATAAGGCATGCATCAATTTTTTCACAATCTTTAGAATTGGCCCTTTGTGTTGATAAGTCATTTACAAATTCTTTTATTGAAGCCCTTCTCGGATTACTATCATCCTGAAAGAAAGTAACTGATAAGGGATTTTTTGTAATACTTAGAAATATGCATGTAATCAGCCTTAATTCTTTCTACACAATTTATACCGAGTTTCTTGCACGAAGGTATTTTTGCTATAATCTGAAAAAAAGAAAATGTAAGTATTCAAATGATTCCTAAATTTTCTCATGACATTTTTGAATGTGTTGAACGTATTGAATGTAATTGAATGTATAAGTGTGTTTGGAGGCATTTTATGGACCCGAAAAATTTATTGTCGGTATTCAAGACGGTACAGAAGAAGAATCTCATTTCAAGAACAGATATCTCTAAGTTAACACACTTGAGTGAGTCCACTATAAGTAGGTGCGTAAGCAGACTTTTGGAAAAGAATATCTTGGTTGAAAAGAGATTGGGGAAGAGTTCGGGTGGTAGACCTCCGATTCTGCTTGATATCAACAGTGAAGGGCCGTTTTCTGTTGGTATAGAAGTTGGTGAAACACATGTTGATGTTGTTGCAATCAATGCGTATTACAAGATTTTGAAAAGTGAGAGTAAGGTAGTGCCGAAGGATATAAGTATAGATGCGTTAGTTGATGAAATATACGATACGTTCACGACCTTGATTTCAACTGGAAAGATTTCAAGAGAGAAGATCATCAGTGTAGGCCTTGGTCTTCCCGGTATTGTCAGTAAGGATCAGAAAAAGCTTTTGCTCACGCCAAACTCGCATTTCGAGACTTTCCCATCATCCGATGTGTTGCAACGTATCTTAGATATTCCTGTCTTTTACGATAATGGAGCAAATTTGATGGTCTTTTCAGAGTATCATTTAAACAAACTATCGCCTGATTCCATACTCCTTGGGGTGATAATCGGTACCGGAATAGGTGCGGGATTGGTAGTTAGGGAGGAGATCTTCCGTGGTTCTAATGGTGCTTCTTTGGAAGTTGGACATACCGTAGTCATGCCTGGTGGTCCTGAATGTAGATGCGGCAGGCACGGTTGTGTAGAGGCGCTCGCATCAGTTCCCAAACTCATCGAATCGTACAATGCAAAATCTAACGACATCAAGATAAATGACATAAAAGAACTTCACGAATTATTCTCAAATGGTGATGCATTAGCTAAAGATGTTCTAGAACAGGAGGCTTACTATTTGGCTTTGCTCTTAGCGAACTTGGCAAATATCGTGAATCCTTCGCGTATCTTCATCGGTGGTGAGATCACACCGGTGTTGCCAGATATCATTGAACAGATTAGGAAAAACTTTTCTGCCCAAGTACTCCCCACGAATACTTGCGATATAAAAATTTCGAAACTTGATCAAGTGAGTATAGCACACGGCGCTGCAATCATGGCGATGGAAAAAGAGATAGAGAGTTATTTTTGATTATTCTTGTCAACGTTGAATAGGGGGATGGGTATGAAAAAAGCAAGAGTCTTTTCTATCTTTGCCATCGCAATCATCGTATTATCTTTTCAACCATTTTTGTTTGCTGCATCTGCTTCAACTTCAAGTTCAAACGCTACAAAGAAGGGTGGGAATGTAATGGAGAACAAACCTGAAGTATGGGTAACAACAGCTGACCAGAATTTTCTGCTTACGAAAGTAAATTTGGAAACCTACATATACAAAGATTTACCTGCGAGAAGGATAAATGTGGAGATAGATCCGACAAAAAAGTTCCAGCAGATGGATGGGTTCGGTGCCTCTCTAACAGATTCTTCGGCGCACTTGATATTCAATGTGCTCACAAAATCGCAGAGAGAAGAACTTATGAAAAGACTTTTTTCGTACGAAAATGGCATAGGTGTGTCCTTCCTCAGGCAACCGATGGGCTCTAGCGATTTCGCTCTTTCCATGTACAGTTACGATGATCTTCCACAGGGTGTAACTGAAGACTACGAACTTAAGTACTTTTCGATAGCACACGATAAGAAATACATCATTCCACTTTTGAAAGAAGCATTGAGCATAAACCCATCCTTAAAGATCATGGCCTCACCATGGAGTGCGCCAGCTTGGATGAAGACGTCCGGTAGTATGATAGGTGGCTCACTGAAGACATCTTGCTATGACGTGTACGCACGGTATTTTCTAAAATTCATCGAGGCATACAGGGCAGAAGGTATTCCCATCTATGCGATAACCGTTCAAAATGAGCCTTTGTATGTACCGGAGGATTATCCTGGTATGGGTATGTCTGCTCAAGAGCAATTGAGTTTCATAGTGAATTATCTTGGCCCGCTTTTCAAGAAAAATAATATAGAAACGAAGATTCTTATCTACGATCACAATTGGGACAATACAGCGTTCTCTCAGATTATACTTAACAACCCAAAGGCGCGAGAATTTGTTGCAGGTAGTGCTTGGCACTGTTACGCTGGAAAACATGATGCCATGTCGTACATACACAACCTCTTTCCAGATGAGGAAATTTGGTTCACAGAGGCGTCCGGTGGAGATTGGATACCAGCATTCTTGGATGCGTTCATGGATCAGATGATGCACGTAATAAGGGCACCTAGAAATTGGGCCAAGACCGTTGTTTGGTGGAACGTTGCACTCGATGAGAAAAACGGTCCAGTACTTTTCTCGCCGTACAGGAATAGTACATGCAGGGGACTCGTCAAAATCGATACAGAGACGAAGGGCATTACGTACAACGTTGATTACTACACGATGGGACACATCAGCAAGTTTGTAAAACCCGGTGCCTATAGAATTTGGTCATCGACATTTGAAAACGACTTGGAAACAGTTGCATTTGAAAATCCAGATAAGTCGATCGTATTGATAGTATCAAACAGAACGGCGGAGACAAAAAAGATTATCGTGGGATCGTTTGGATTCGTAGTACCTTCTAAATCAGCAGTTACCGTTCTTTGGAAGTAATGGAGCATATACGAGGAGGTGAGAGATAACAGCAGACCCAAATATTCAATGTTAATGTTTAAGTGTTTGCTTTAGAGAATTTCCTGGGGTATTTTGGAAATTTGGTAAACTTAGTAAACTTGGTAAGTCACCGAAGAGGAGGGATTGAGTATGGGTAAGAAACTGAAGTTAGGGATCGCTATTTTATTAGTTTTTTCCACATTTTTGATGGCAGCTCAGACAACTATAACCTACGCTGTGAGAAACTGGGATGTGGATACGGCTAAGCAAGAGATAGCAGAGTTTAATAAGATTTATCCGAACATCAAAGTTGAGATGATCACGTTTGATGCAAATTTGAACGAATTTCTAACTGCGCGAGTTGCAGCAGGTCAACCACTTCCAGATGTAATGACTGGCTGGGAAGGATTCCCGTTCTTAGTTACACAAGGTTGGCTCTATCCATTCGATGAATTTGTTGCAAATGATGCCGATTGGAAGTATGTTCCGGCAACGATCAGAGATGCATTCAAGTACAACGGAAAGACTTACGCAATTCCTTGGGACCTACACTTCCATAGTATAGTTGTTAATCTTGATTTACTCGAGCAGCTGAACCTTCCAAAACCAGCTTACAACTGGACAATTGATCAGTTTAAATCTTTGGCAAGAAAGGCAACAACAAGAGAGTATTCCGGTATAAATCATCTATGGGAATTCGATGCTGTTATGGCTGGTGTTATGGATCCAAAGAGTGCAATATATGGCTTTGACCCATCACTTGGTAAATTCAGACTCCAGAACTCTGCATGGGCATCGGCAATAGCTTTGCAAAAGGAGTTAAAGTCGATACCTGGACTCGTTTCAGACGATCTGAAGAATGACCAACTAAGACAACAGGGCCTACTCGATGACTATCAGAAGAAATTTGGAAAAGATGCAGATGCGTTTAGAGAAGGGAAAGTACTCATGGGCTTCCACGGTACTTGGGATTGGAGCTGGGTCAAAACTGTTCCTTGGAAATTTGACTATTACCCAATGCCACAAGATCCAAAAGTTGGATTCAGACAGTCTGTCCACGTTAATTATGTGATAATGGCTTCAACAACAAAGCATCCAAAAGAGGCATTCGCATTTGCAAAGTTCATCAGTTTCTCTCCAACGGGCGTGACGGCAAGATTGAAGATTAGAGAGAACTTCAAAAACGCCAATGGAGAACCAGAACCAAGCTTCATAATACCGGGCACGATGCACCCAACGGTCATCGCAAAGTTCAACAGCATGAAAATAGTACCAGAAGGCGTAAAGTACCTACTTAGAAATCTCGATAAGACGTTCAGAGGAGATCTATATAAAGTTGTTCCTGGATGGGACGATGCAATATGGAACGTTATATACCCAGCAGCAGAACAGATTAGAGGCGGCGCAGATCCAAGAACGATAGTGGCAGATGTGGAAAATAAAGCGAATCAAGTTATCTCTCAAGCAAATAAGGATTTCAGTGCAAAGTTGAGCCAAGTAGAAAAAGATTTCATTCAAACGAGAAAGAAGATAGAAGGTAAGTAACGTCGAGTAACATTTCATAGTACTTCGGAGAGGCGAGGGTACCTCGCCCCTCCTTTAGATTCTCGGTATTCTCTCAGTATTTTTAATATTCTTAGCTTTCCTTGCACGGTTTTTACATATTTTGTCTATTGTGGTTTTTGAATGTTCTGTTCACGCATTTTTGGGAGGTGCCCACTGGATGAAGAAATTCATGTACTGGACGATCGCCGCAGTTTTGGTAATACTTTTGGCCGTTTATTTCGTCGGATATTTTCAGTACAAAAATTTAGCCAAGTTGCAATCAGAAAATACCAATTACTCACAATCTAACATCGCATCAACAAACGACTCGATAACTCAATACTTCGATACAGAATTGTCTCATTTCAAAGCTAATTCTGATAATGTTTTCATCGATTTCGGCGGAAATACCGTTGAAACAAATGCTTCTATTGTTAATGATTTCCAAATTGAGAATAATGGTACTTATGAGATACATATGGCTTACAAGGTGTTGAATTCTCTGAATTATGGAAGTGTATCACTCCAGATATATCAGTTGCAAGGTGACGGAAGTTACAAACAGCTCTACACTTTGGAAGGACGGTTGAACAATTATTCTACATACAAAACACTGAATTTCCAATTTGATAGATACGAAAACGAAGTGGTACCTGAACAAAATGGGTATGAAGAATTGACAGTTGACAAATTGTTGCCTGCAGATCGCCTTTCTGCTGAACCAATCACAATCCAACTTCCAAAAGGCAATTTCAGGGTATCTGTGAAAAACAATTCATCTACGTTGGTCATGTACAACATCATTTTGGCACGTAAAGGTCAGATGAAGGCGTACGCAGATTATCTCAACGAGATGGAAGGAAAAGATTATTCATCGAATCAATCGGCAAAGACAATAGTGGTTGACGCGGAAAAACCTACCGCAAAGAGTGATTTCTTAATAAACATAGGCTATGTTTCATCATCTAGTGTAAAGCCATTTCAAGTCAATAGGAGAAGGATAAATGCTATCTTGGAAACCACATTCAATCTACCTGGTCAGAAGATTCTGTGGACGTTCTATGTCGATAATCCTGGATTTTACTCAATCTCACTGAATTACAAACAATCGGAAAACAAAGGCGTACCTGTCTACAGGAACATAGAAATCGATGGCCAAAGCCCATTTGCTGAATTACGGGATTACCCATTCGATTACACTGGTCAATTTTGGAGATTGGCAACGCTTTCTTTGAATGGTGAGCCGATGAAGATGTGGTTAGAAAAAGGTTGGCACATATTGAGCTTCGAAGTTGATACGGGGGTATACAAATCAGCGATCTTGGAACTTCAAAAGATATTGAAGCAAATTCAAGATATAGGCATATCGATAAGAATGTTGGTCGGTCACAACCTTGATCCGAACAGGACTTGGAATATAGAACAGTATTTACCTACTGTGCTCATCGATTTGCAAAATATATCGGATAAGTTGATGGCACAGTACAACTTGCTCATCGAAAAACTGGGTACCGGTGCTATAGGTCACATCAGCGATTTGAAAGTGGCTGCAAACACGATAGACAAGATATTGAAAGAGCCGGAGCGTTTGCCATTTTATCTTGATTCGATCAGTGAAGGTGATTCATCGATTGCACAGAGAGTCTCAAATCTCATAACCGCACTGCGCAGTCAGCCTATGGGAATCGATGAGATATACATACACACTGCAGGCACAACGGTTGATGTACCACATGGTTCAGTGTTGGTTGCAGGGTTCGTAGAGTTGGAGAAGTTAAGGTTGTCTTTGATGAATCAAACCGACCCATATTCAACGTATGTCAAAAAGAGTGATTCCAAAAGTGATGAATTGATGGTCTGGGTCAATAGACCTGTGCAGTTGGTTGAGACTATGCAGTACTTGGTTGATACTGATTTTTACGAAAAGACAGGTATAAATGTGAGACTTTCAACGATGCCAAGCGAGCAGAAAGTAATCTTCTCTGCTGCAGCAAAGACCACGCCGGATGTGGCACTTGGTCTTAGCAACTGGTTGCCTTATGAGCTTGCTCTAAGAGGTGCTGTAGCTGATTTACTACAATTTTCTGATTTCAAAGAGTACATCTCAAAAGACTACAATATCCAGACGCTTACACCATTCATCTACGAAGATGGCATATATGGTGTGACTGAGACTCAAGGATTTTATGTGTTGTTCTATCGAAAGGATATATTCGAAAGGCTCAATCTACCAGTTCCACAAACCTGGGACGATGTGAAATTGATATTGCCTGAACTTCAAAGAAGAGGTATGAATTTCTACATTCCGCTATCTGCCTCTTCTCAAAAATATTTCCACGTCACATCGCCATTCATCTTCCAGAACGGTGGGACACTCTATTCGAAAGATGGTATGACAACTGCAATAAATAGTGAAGAGACGTTGAAAGGATTAGAATTGATGACTGACCTTTACAGCATATACGGTGTTCCAGAATACGTTGCGAATTTCTACAACGAATTCAGATACGGCAGAATACCGATAGGTGTGGCAGATTTCGGTACTTACTTATTACTGACAAACGCAGCTGACGAAATATACGGCCTTTGGGACATCGCTCCATCGCCTGGTGTTTACAAAGATGGTGAGATTATGAGATACCAAGTTGCAAGTGATAGGGCAGTCGTAATATTCAAAGACTCAACGAAGAAAGAAGAAGCTTGGGAGTTCCTAAAATGGTGGCTTTCAAAAGACACTCAAGTGAAGTTCTCAAATACACTTGTCTCACGCTATGGGCCAGATTACCTTTGGAACACGGCAAATATATCTGCTTTCAAGGAAATCACATTCATCCCAGAATCTCATAAATCGGTGATACTCGAGCAATGGAAGTGGATAAAAGAAGTGCAAAGACATCCAGCAAGCTACATGACGGAAAGGGAAATTAGTAACGTGTGGAACAGGGTCGTCTTGCAAGGTGAGAATTTGAGGGTAGCTGTTGATAAGTCTATAAAGATAATCAACAGAGAGATGGAGAGAAAACTCATCGAATTTGGGTACATAAAAGGTGGAAAAATTGTGAAGCAGATGCATTTCAGAAGCATAGAGGACTTTTTCAAAGAAGGTGAAATAAAATGAGAAAATCAAGAAGTCATTGGGTGATGTTGGCACCATATTTGACGCTATTTGCACTCTTCATCGCTCTACCAGTTGGCATCGCCATCTTTCAGTCTTTTACTTACTTCAACACGATTCAACCACCAAGGTTCATAGGGGTGCAAAACTACATAAGTCTATTCACAAGAGACGAGATTTTCATGCAGAAAGTTCTGCCCAATACGATTAAATTTTCATTGATAGTAGGAGTTGGAGGATACTTACTTTCGTTCATCCTCGCTTGGTTAGTTGCGCAGTTAACAACGATACCAAGGACGATCATCGCACTTATTATCTACTCGCCATCCTTAACTGCTGGCACAACGATGAGCGTGTTGTGGAAAGTTATATTCAGTGGAGATCAGAATGGTTATCTGAACAGTATACTTCTAAACTTGGGATTTATCAGCAAACCAATCCAGTGGCTTCAATCACCAGATTACCTGTTGAATATAATGATAATAGTCTCTTTGTGGGGTAGTATGGGAATTGGATTTTTGGCCATGTTGGCAGGTCTGCTCAACATAGACGAATCGTTTTACGAGGCGGCAAGGATAGATGGAGTGAAGAATAGACTCCAAGAAATCATATACGTTACGATACCTTTGATGCGGCCTCAGATGCTCTTTGGCGCTGTTATGTCGATAGTTTACACATTTACTTCGGCAGGTATAGGCGTGGCACTTACCGATTCAAACCCAACACCTGAGTATGCTGGTCAGCTCATCACTAACCACATAGATGATTATGCATTTTCGAGATACGAGATGGGTTACGTCGCTGCATTATCCGTTTTTCTCCTGGTGATCATCTGGATCGCCTCGCGCCTTGCGTGGAGAATATTCGGGGAAAGAGATTGAGATTGAGCTGGGGAGGGAGATGCACATGAGTAAATTCAGAACGGGAACGAACCCAAAGTACTTCCACAAAAGTCAAATAAAATTCTACATAATTCTTGCACCGATCGTTGTCTTCTCGCTTTTACCGATATTGTTCATCATATTCCATGCGTTCAAACCAATCAACGAGCTTTTCTTGTATCCACCACGTTTCTTCCCAAGGAAAATCTCGTTGGATAGTTTTGTCGAACTCTTCAATTTCACGTCATCTTCAAAAGTGCCTGTATCGAGATATCTCATAAATAGCATAGTCGCAGCGATCATTGCAGTTATTGCAACACGTTGGATTGCGCTCTTCGCAGCATATGCACTCTCGAAGAAGAATTTCAAAGCAAAGCAGATCATATTCACAATCAACAATCTTGCGCTTATGTTTGTACCAACGGCTGTTGTGATACCAAGATATTTTGTCATACAAGGCTTGGGATTATTAGACACATTTGCAATAAACTTCCTCACGGTGATAGCGGCACCAGTCGTGGTATTCTTGCTGAAACAATTTATTGACCAAGTACCAGATGAAATAATTGATGCGGCACGAATTGATGGTGCAGGAGATTTTCAATTGGTGAGAAAGATCATAGCACCGATGGTTGCACCTGCAATGGCTACGGTGGGCATACTGACATTCCAAACTGTGTGGAACAGTACAGAAGCAGGAGTTTATTACATAAACAACGAGAATCTGAGGACATTTTCATTCTTAATAGGTTCTTTAACATCATCAACCGGTAACACACTCTTAGGACAAGGCATGGCAGCAGCAGGTTCTTTGCTCATATTTATACCAAATTTGGTCATATTCATCTTCATGCAATCAAAAGTGATGAATACGATGGCTTACTCTGGACTAAAATGACATTGGCAAAATTGAGATGATGGTAGGTGCTTGTTTGATGAATACACATAAGAATGGACACGATAAAGGAATTTTGAAACTGGACATTTTTCTAAAAATTTTCAAGCGCTTTGCAACAAAACAATTAACCCTAACGGTGATATTGTCGCTACTCACGGTGATTCCTTCGATCGCTTTGAGTACGGCAAATTCAACGTTCTACACTTATACATTGACTCAAGACAACGAATGGAAGAAATCGCAAGATGCCTATTTGGTTAGCAAAGTGCTCTTTGCTGACCTTGACCTCTATTATCCGAAGGATATATTCTACAAGAATTCTAAGCTTTACATCGCAGACTCTGGAAATTTCAGAATCGTAGTATACGATTTGGCAACGGGCAATATCCAGTTAATTGGTCAGGATATACTCTTCACCCCCGAAGGAGTATTCGTAGATGACAATAATAACATATACGTTGCAGATTCGAGCGCTCAGGCAGTCTATCTATTCGACGAAAGCGGGACATTGATAAGGCAATATACAAGGCCAAATAGTATTCTGTTCGGTGTAAACACAAATTACATGCCTAAGAAAGTCGTTGTCGATAAGAGGGGAAATCTATACATTGTAAGCGAGGGTACTGCAGAAGGGATCATACAACTCAGCCGTGAAGGAGATTTCTTGGGATTCTTCGGTTCTAACACGGTCAATCTATCGTGGCTTCAGAAATTTCAAGACATATTCTTCACAAGTGAGCAAAGGAGTCAACTGCTCTTGAGGATTCCAAAACCGTACAACAATCTTGCAATAGATACAAAGGGATTGATATACACGACAACTAGAGCCGTTTCAGGTAATGCGATAAAGAAACACAATACGATAGGTACGAATATCTTGACAAAGTCGGCAAAAGGGAGAATGGTCGACGAGCCAAATTTCGTTGATATCACGATAGCAAACGATGGTAGAATCATAGCGGTTACCGAAACGGGTTTGATATATGAATACGATAGAGAAGGTAACCTACTCTTCTCACTTGGTGGTAGGGCTATATCTTCTGAAAGAAATGGTTACTTCACAGTTGTTTCTGGTATATGCGTTGATGAGAATGACAATCTCTACGTCTTAGATTCTGAACGTGGATTGGTACACGTATTTGTTCCGACACTTTACACAAATGAAATTCACAAAGCACTCATATTATTCAGTGATGGCAAGTACTCAGATAGTAAACAGAAGTGGGAAGATGTGCTCAAATACGACGGATATTCGAAGATTGCACACTTGGGATTGGGAAAAGCATATTTCCAAGAAGGTGATTACGAGCAAGCAGCTCTCCATTTCAAAATTGCAGATGAGCGAGAAGAATACTCCGATGCATATTGGGAGATAAGAAATAAATTTCTCGAAGGAAATGCGACCATCTTCTTGGTACTCTTTGTCGTTATATACGCACTCTTTGAACTCTTACCATTACTTAGAAAGAATAGAGTGAAGAAGGAAAGAACGAACAGGTTCAAGTTGCTTAAAGATGTGATGTACATGTTCACATTCCTCAGACATCCAATCGATGGCGTCTATTACATAAAGAGAAAGGAAAGAACAACGAACCTCTCGGCAACGATCGTTTACGGGCTCTTCTTTGCTGTAGCGGTGTTGAATACGTTCGGCCAAGGATACATATTCTCGCAAGGTGCTTCAAACACAACAGTTGGATACGTATTCTTGATTACCATACTGCCAGCAATGCTTTGGGTGGTCTCAAACAATCTGGTCAGTTCTATAACCGATGGCGAGGGTACTTTATCTCAGATTTATCGTGTGACTGCGTATGCACTCTCACCATTCATAGTCATACAGCCTATAGCCACTTTACTGACACATTTTCTAACGCTCAACGAGATTTTCATACTGCAATTTCTAACGTTCTTAGTTATCTCTTGGTGTGCGGTAAATGTATTCATCGTGGTAAAAGAGCTGCACAATGTCTCGGTTATGGGTACTGTATGGAACATATTGCTGACGGTATTTTGGATCATCATAATAGTCTTCATTGCATCGTTGATATATATGCTCTGGAGTCAATTCTATGATCTGATATATTCTATAATACAGGAGGTCATCTACCGTGTTAGATTTGGCTAATCTTTCTGTTAATCTAAAAAATGTGCGCGATAAATTCATCGTATCATCGATATTATTCATGATATTTGCATCAATTTTCTCCTTGCCGTCTACTGCGTTTTCTCAGCACTACACATCAAATAGATTCAGTAGGCCTGACATATTGCCGAGCGCTACAATCAAGCAGATTAGAGATGTCATGGGACATACTAGAATTTTGGAAAATGAATACCTTGAAATCTGGCAAAGAGATAGTGACCTATCAATTCGCATAGTAGACAAGAAAACAGGTTATGTTTGGGGCACGGTAGATACGAGTAAGGCAAATGAATTCAATCAGACATGGAGTGGTATAGCAAGCTCAATAGTAGCCATAGAGGTCTTTGACAAAGGTGGCATATTGAAGGCAGTCGGTAGTGGTGCTACCGATGTGCTGAAAGAATACAAGAAAAATGGAAACAGTATAACCTACAAAGTGTCATTCCAGTCAGTAGGCATTACGCTCACATTCAAGATGTCGCTCGCTGGGAATCGCTTAACGTTTGAACTGCTTCCTGATTCCATAGTCGAGGGTTCGGAATACTCGCTTGCAACAGTTATGTTCATGCCATTTCTCGGTGCCGTGAGAGAAAAAGAAGTCGATGGGTACGTATTCATTCCAGATGGTAACGGTGCACTCATGAGATTTTCAAATGCCGCACACTACCTTGCACCGTACGAAAGAAAGGTATATGGCAAAGACGGTGGCATCGATGATATGTTTGAAGTAAACGACCTAAAAGCGAAGAGACCGAACGATTTCGCAGTTGAACCACCACAAATATTGATTCCTGCACTTGGCATAGTCCATGCAGAAAATGCCAATGGATTCTTAATAACTGCAAAGAGTGGTGCAGAATTCTCAAGTGTTGTGACATATCCAAGCGGAATCATATCGAAATACACATGGGGTACCATAAAGTTCATATACAGGCAGAAATATACACAACGAACAAGTAGAAGTGGCGCAGGTATCCAAGTGCCTCAAAAAGATAAGAATGTATTCAATGCAAAGGCAGAATACACATTTTTCAACGGTAATGATGCTTCATACATCGGATTTGCAAATTACCTTAAGGGAAATTACACAACTGGTAAGAACGAGATAACTGTCGTAGGGGATAAAGATGTACCAGTAATGCTTTATTTTATCCTCTCTGACATAGAAAAGGGTATCTTATCTTACAATGTGAAGAACGTGACAACTGTCGATGCAATTATCGATTATGTAAAACAACTGAAAAGTGCTGGAGTAAATAACATAATACTGTTCATAGATGGTTGGCAAAAGGGTGGAAAGAGCGGCTACAAGGTGTCAGAGTATGGATTCGAAGACAAAGTTTTCAATGCTGAGCAGAGAAAGAAACTCTTCGAGTTCTCAAGAGCAGAGAACATTAAGTTGTACTTTGTCGATGCATTCAAGAAAGTTACAGAAAGACAACTGAACCTTCGGGCGTACGAGGTTGGTATAAACCTATCGCAAGCACCCATTTTGGAAGAGAAAGACGATAAGACAATATTGTTCAACAAGACTTACTACTTCAACGCCTACTTGGCAATAGAGAAGTTGACGCAGAAGATACCGTTCTTCAAGAACAATTCGATCGAAAATGTGGCACTTGCGGATTTTGCATCAACATTGTACAGCGATAACAGGTACGATAATAGCTATCCAAGAGATTACATAAAGAATCAATCGATGAAGGCGTTACAGAAATTGCAGACTAGTCTGAATTTCGTTGCCATGAAAGCACCTCACGATTACGCCTGGCAATATGCAGATGCAATCTACGATGTCCCAGTAAACAACGGTCAATATCTATTCTTAACTGACACAGTACCATTTTTACAGATAATACTTAAAGGGAGTGTACCATACTTTGCTCCTCCGATGAACTTGAGCTTTTACTCACGTGAAGATGTCTTGAAGTGCATAGAATACGGTGCTTATCCATCCTTCACATTGACAGAGCTGAACAATTTCGAGTTGAAAGATACTGGAATTAGTGATATATATTCGTCGCAGTTCTACGACTGGAAACAAGAGATAATAGATATATACAAAGAAATTAACTCTGCATTGAGCAGATTCTTGGGGCAAAAGATAGTAGATAGGCGCACATTGCAAGAAGGATTCGTCGTTGTAAAGTATGAAAACGGAGATTACTTGTGTGTAAATTACACGGAAAGTGAGAAAGAATTTGAAAACAACGAGATAGCACCGTTGAGTTGGAAAATCGTCGAGGTAAGGAAGTGACAATGATGAAAAAGAAGACGAGAAGAGCAATAACTGGCTACATCTTTGTGATGCCGTGGCTCATTGGCTTCATATTACTGACGATCTACCCATTGTTCTACTCACTATTCTTGAGTTTCCAAGATGTGAACTTCTCTACCGAGGGAATAAAGACCACATTCGTTGGACTCAAACACTACAACTATGCGTTCAGAGTGGACACTCAGTTTCCAACTCTGTACGTACAATCTTTGATAGACATAGGTCTTTCCGTGCCCTTGATCATCATATTCTCGCTCATAATAGCAATTCTGCTCAATCAGGCGTTCTTTGGTAGGACGTTCTTCCGTGCCGTATATTTTTTACCGGTTGTGATCATAAGTGGACCAGTGCTTTCAGAATTATTGACTAATAGGGCTTTATCGATAGTTGATCCAAACAGTTTCTTTGTGTACAGGTTCTTGAGTACACTACCATCATTCATAAACTTTCCATTTCTCTACATCTTCGATAACTTAATTACGATCCTATGGTTCTCCGGTGTACAGATCGTGTTCTTCTTGGCGGGACTTCAGAGGATCAGTACGAACATATACGAAGCCGCACAGATAGACGGCGCGAATGCTTGGGTTATATTCTGGAAGATAATATTGCCACTCATAAAACCATTTGTCTTGGTAAATGCAATTTACACAATAGTGGATTTATCTTCTTTCCCAAACAATCCCATAAACACAAGCATCGCAACGAACATGTTCAATTTCCAAAGGCCATACGCTTACTCATCTGCTTTGGCTTGGGTACATTTTTTGACTACGCTCGGTTTCATATTGGTAGCATTATTATTACTCAGGGATAGAAGGCGTGCCCTGTGATATTTTGATATTGGGAGGCGAGTTTGTGAGCAGGAAAACAAAAGGCCTAATAACAAAAATTGTGATATTTATCATCTTACTTGGCATAGCCTATGCATATCTCCATCCACTGATATACATGGTTTCAATCAGCTTCATGAGTATGAGAGACCTGGCAAACCCGATCGTCTCTTGGATACCTACTGAGCTCTATCTGGACAACTTCAAGACCGCTTGGAAGGTATTGGACGTGCCAAATTCGATATGGGATAGCATAGAGATGTCAATCATCCCAGCAATTTTCCAAACTATAGTCACCGCACTCGTCGCCTACGGGCTTGCTAGATTTGAATTCCCATTGAAGCGATTGATCTTCTTCTTTGTCATTGCGGCATTCATAATACCCGTACAGGTGACGTACGTGCCAAAGTATATACTCTTTGCAAGGTTAAAACTTGTCGGGACGCCCTGGTCGACATTTCTGCCGGCAATGCTCGGTCAAGGGGTCAAGAGTTCCATATTCATTTTGTTGTACTATAGATTTTTCAGTATGATCCCAATTGCATTTGAAGAGGCTGCTGAGATAGATGGTGCAAATAGATTCGAGATATTCTACAAGGTGATATTACCCATGTCAATTCCAATGATCGTAGTCACGTTCCTATTTTCATTTGTGTGGTACTGGAACGAGACCTACATGGCTGCTGTCTTCAATGGTGATAACATAAAAACACTGCCCGTCATGCTCAGAGATTTCGTAAATAGATACACAGCTATGTTCCCGACAAGAGATGCAAGTGTTGAGAACAGGATAAACGAAGGTATTCGTATGGCTGCAACACTCATAACAATCATACCCTTGCTCATAGTCTACACCATTTTACAAAGAAGATTTGTTGAAGGTATCGAGCGAGCCGGCATAACTGGTGAGTAAATTCTAAATTTGCTCAATAGTTCAATACTTCAGAGTGGAAGGGGTTGGGAGGTATGGAACGTACCAAAAGATTTGCTTGGGTTGTGTTTGCTATCTTGATTCTATCAGCAATTTTTGTATTCGGTGATTCAAATACAGTTGATTCACAAGACTCACATGGGAAGGTGGAGAATAATTTGCCAAATAGTATGAAACTCGTATGGTCAGAAGAATTCAACGATGATAAAAACATTGCAAAGTTCTGGACATTCGAAATTGGAAATGGACAGAAAAAAGGCAATCCGGGTTGGGGAAATGGCGAGCTCGAATACTACACAGATAAAAACTGGTATATTTCGGATGGTATGCTCGTGATAGAGGCACGAAAAGAGAACATAAAAGATCAATATGGTACTTACAGCTACACATCCACGAGGATGATAACGCAAGGCAAAGTTAGCATCAAATACGGTAGAATAGAGGCACGCGCAAAGTTACCTGTTGGGAAAGGTCTGTGGCCCGCTATTTGGTTACTTGGTGAGGATATAAACAAAGTAGGTTGGCCATCGTGTGGTGAGATAGATATCATGGAGTACTTGGGACACGATACAAAGACGGTATATGGCACAGTACATGGGCCTGGATATTCCGGGGCAAAGGGTATATCAAAACCGTACAGAATACTGGACGAATCGCAGAAAGATTTTTCACAAACATTTTACACATTTGCATTGGAATGGGACGAAAATGAGATAAGATGGTATGTGAACGATGTAAACTACCACAAAGTAAGCAGAGAAACAATAGAAAATCGTTACATGGCAAAGTGGGTATTCGATAAGCCTTTCTTCCTCATACTAAACGTAGCAGTTGGTGGATATTGGCCCGGATATCCTGACCAAACGACGAAGTTCCCACAAGCCATGTACATAGATTACATACGGATTTACTCGAAAGAGTGATGAATAGCAACTAATTGTTATGCTCATAGAGAAGAAGGAGGTTGTGTCATGGAAAGAGATGTAAAGAAACTAGTTTCTCAGATGACCTTGGAAGAAAAGGCAAGCCTTTGCTCAGGATTAGACAATTGGCGCACAAAGCCAATCGAAAGGCTCGGTATACCTTCGATCAGGATGTCAGATGGGCCACACGGACTGAGAAAAGAACCAGAGACACCAGAAGAAAAACAATTGGGACCGAGTATCCCCTCAACTTGCTTCCCAACTGCCGTTACAACTGCCAGTTCTTGGGATAGAAAGTTGATTGAAGAAATGGGGAAGGCATTGGCAAAAGAGTGCCAAGCAAACGGTGTCGATATAATCTTGGGCCCAGCGATAAACATCAAGAGGTCACCACTGTGTGGGCGTAACTTCGAATATCTATCGGAAGACCCATACCTCTCAACGCAGATGGCTACAGCCTACATAAAGGGCGTACAAGAAGAGGGAGTAGGTACCTCGCTTAAGCACTTTGCTGCAAACAATCAGGAACACAGAAGAATGACGATTGATGAGATAATCGATGAACGAACATTAAGAGAGATATATTTGGCAAACTTCGAATTCGCTGTAAAAAATGGTAAACCGTGGACTGTGATGTGTTCGTACAATTCCGTCAACGGTGATTTGGCATCCGAAAACAAGTACCTGCTCAGAGACGTACTCAAAGACGATTGGGGATTTGAGGGATTCGTAGTCTCAGACTGGGGTGCTGTGAACGATAGAGTCAAAGGATTGATCGCAGGGCTTGATGTTGAAATGCCAACGAGCTTTGGAAATAGAGACAAACTGATCGTAGAAGCAGTCAAATCTGGAAAGCTCGATGAGAAAATCCTCGACGACACAGTTGAACGAATTTTGAATATAGTCTTTAAGGCGATAGATAGCAGAAAACCTGGTGCAACATACGATAAAGATGCACACCACAAATTGGCAAGGAAAATAGCAAGCGAGAGTATGGTACTATTGAAGAACGATGACAAGATACTACCTTTGAGAAAAGAAGGAAAGATAGCAATAATAGGCGCATTTGCAAAGCAACCAAGATATCAAGGCGGTGGCAGCTCGCACGTCAATCCAACAAAAATTGACAATGCACTTGAAGAGATTCAGAAAATAGTGCAAGGCAATGCAGAAATATTGTACGAAGACGGTTACAAAATGGACAGCGAGGAGATTGACCAATCCTTAATCCAAAAGGCTGTTGAAATAGCCAAGAATTCAAATGTTGCCGTTGTATTTGCAGGCCTCCCAGAGCATTACGAATCCGAAGGGTACGACAGGAAACACATGTCACTGCCAGAGGCCCACAATTTATTGATCCAAGAAATTGTAAAAGTACAACCGAACGTAGTCGTTGTATTGAGCAACGGTTCACCTGTTGAGATGCCTTGGGTCAATTCGGTGAAAGGCATTTTGGAGAGCTACCTTGGTGGTCAGGCATCAGGTGGAGCTGTTGCAGACATACTCTTTGGTATCGTCAATCCATCGGGAAAGTTGGCAGAAACATTCCCGAAAAAGCTAAGTGATAACCCATCATACCTCAATTTCCCAGGCGAGGGTGACAGAGTAGAGTACAGAGAAGGTATATTCGTTGGATACAGATACTACGACAAAAAACAGATGGAGCCACTCTTTCCATTTGGTCACGGTCTGAGCTACACAACGTTTGAATACAGCAACATGTGGATTAGTAGAAGAGAAATGAACGACGATGAAACAGTTGAAGTGAGGGTAAAAGTAAAGAACACGGGAAATGTGAGAGGCAAAGAGATAGTCCAGCTCTACGTGAGAGACTGTGAAAGTACAGTCAACAGACCGGAAAAGGAACTAAAAGGATTTGAAAAGGTCGAACTAGAACCTGGCGAAGAGAAGATAGTGAGCTTTATATTAGATAAACGTGCTTTTGCATATTACAACACGGAACTGAAAGACTGGCACGTAGAGAGTGGCGAGTTCGAGATACTTGTTGGTAGGTCCTCGCGTGATATAGTTTTGAGAGAGCGAGTAATAGTGAACTCCACAGTCCAATTAAAGAAAAGATTCCACAGAAACTCATACATAGGCGATATAGTGGATGATCCAAAAGGATACCAAATAGTAATGGACCTCATTGAAAAAATGCGACAAGCGGGCAAACTGTCGGAAAATGATGAAAAGGCACTGAAAGATATATTCCATGGTTGGTTAAGATATCAACCGATCAGAGCGGCAGTCAACTTCGGCGGTGGATACATGACAGAAGAGATGTTGGAAAGTATATTAAAAACACTGAATGAGGGAATAGAATAATAAACCAAAAACTCTCAGCAAACTCTAAGTATATTCTAAGTACACATTAAGCATTACTGAGTAAGATATACTTGTAGTTTGAAACAAAAAACTTCATACCCTACCCCTCCCCCCAGGTGTGTGGAACTGATGAATATAATCGATGCGTACTATTAAAATGGTACGCATCGATTTTTTTAAAGATAGTGAAAGCTCTATGATAGGTCATGTATAACAACAGCAACTCGCAATATGCCCAAATCTGAACATTTCTTCGTAAACATACCTAGCTACCGGTCTATCCTACCCAAAGTCAAGTTTGTAAAATAACGAAAAAGGAGTTAAAATTCATGTAGGTTGGTGAGTTTTTCCATCGAGCCAAGTACAATTTTGGAAAGTTGATTTTAATCTAAAAGGAGGATGGTACTGTGAAAAACACTCTTTGGGCAATAATCATAGGTTTATGTTTCATCGCGGGTACACTTATTGTATCTGAGACTTTTTATAGAGTGAAGGCTATGGATAATACGCTCAGCGTCGTAGGGTCGGCAAGAATGAGGGTAACTTCCGATATTGTAAGATGGACTGCGACATTTAGTACGACTATTCCCGAGGAGAATCTCAAAGATGGTTATAGAAAGATGAGTAACGACTTGAATCTCATCTTGGAATTTTACAAAAAGAATGGAATCGATACGAAAACACTCACAATTTCCCCAGTTTTTGTAGAACGACCTTGGATTTATAACAATCAGCAAGATTTAAAAGAGACTATTTTGAGGCAGACAGTGGAGATGCAGTCGGGGGATCTTGAAAAGATTACCACTTTAGCCAAGAACTTCCAAGAATTGCTCGATGAGGGCGTTAATTTCTCTACTCAGTCTTTGGAATACTACTACTCTAAATTGCCAGATTTAAGAGTAAGTCTGCTCACAGAGGCCATGAACGATGCCAAGGCAAGGGCAGAGAAGATCGCTCAAAGTTCAGGGAAGAAAGTAGGCAGTCTAAAATCTGCGAGCATGGGTGTCGTGCAAGTCCTTGCCCCAAATTCAACAGAAGTGAGCGACTACGGAAGCTATGACACCGCAACCATAGAGAAAGAGGTAATGGTAACGGTAAGAGCTGTCTTTTTGTTGAAATAATACTATTATCCCATGCATACCTTTGATTTTGATTTGATTTTGATTTGTTCTTTCCGACTTTGACACTTGCGAAAAACGAGAAAACTCTGAACGTGTTATGAATAAACGACGGAAAGAGGATTTTTGACGCCTCTATTTTTGCGTAGTGGTCACTACATCTCTCATTTTCCCTTTATTTATCGTACTTTTTAATGCCTACCTCATGATTAGATGCATCAAAATTAGCATAATTGTGTATGCTTTATGTATATTCTGCGTATATTTGAACATTATCGAAGTGATAGCTGTCTAATTCTTATACGATTATAGGGGGCATTCCTATTCGTGGTGATTCTCATCTTTTTGGGACGAAAACTGGAGGTGGAGTATTATGGGGATTAGGGGAAGGCTGTCGTTATTTTGCACGATGATTTTCTTAATATCTTCAACTGTAGGCATATTTGGGGTTTCTTTCTTTGTTCCGAGTAATAGCGACTTCGTAATCTTTGCTTCTGGATTTACTGATCTCTTGGACTCTAATAGTGATTTAACGCTTGGTTCGATGATGATCTTCGGTAAGGACTCGACTGGACCACTGATTTTCAACAATCTTTACACTATAATGTCTGGAGATGTTGAGAATCTTGGGGACGTTGGATTGGATTTATCAAACTTGCCCATCGGCGTGATCTTTGATGAGGGAACATCCGAAGATTCTATTATTGAGCTTCTATCATATCTATCGTATAGCACGCCAGAAATCGTAGATTTATCTGAATCTGAAAAGGAAATAATTGCTGGAGCCAATGAATTTTTCATAGTAAAATCAGGGAAAAGATACTATCTCTGCTTTTCAGACGTTTCAAGAAGGTTTGTCAAAGATATGTTCTCTGGGAAGCTGAGTAAGACTGCCATCGAAATTCCAGACGACTTTGTATTCTATTATAAGAGTTTGAAAGGTGCTCCATTGGGAGAAATGCTCTATTCGTTCGGTGATTTCTACGGTAAGCCGGTTTCCGAAGAGTTATCCGCAAGAATGATCGATGGCAAACTTACGTTTGATCTAACCATTAAAAAGGAGACTACAGAGTACGAGAAGTCACTAATCAAAGAATCAGAAGTGTCAGCAATAGATGATTTAGATGTAATCAAGGATGCAGATATGATTATCAACGGAGTAGGAGAACTTGGTTATGCGTTTGCTTACGGACTACTCAATCTCTCAGGTGTTGAACTGAAGAGGAATTATTTTGAATCGTTCATCTTCTCCAGTTCGTCAAAGCACGATACTGTTTTATTCTCAGCCAAGTACAATTCAGATTATGACAAGGAGACTCTCGACAGGATGGCTTCGGAGCTTTCTTATTATTTCAGCAGCGTTGTAATGCAAGAAGAAAGGCAAGTGGTAAACGCATTTTCTGGATCTGGCATGTATTTAGAAAAGATCAATGAAGAGGCACAAAATAAGATTTTCTATCTCATGCTTTCACAAGAGCTTTTGGGATTTCCTGTTCAAATTGATTTGACCAGGATGGATGACGGTGGCCTAAAATTATCGGGTAGTATAGATAATATAACTATGATACCGAGTCTTCTTGAATCATTCTTTCTCAGTAACAATACGAATTACGACGAAACGACGATCGATGAATATGAATACAACGAATATGGTACGAGCGATGAAACAACAACAGATGAGTATGGATACGATGAATATGAATATGACGAATATGGTACGACCGATGAAACAACGACAGATGAGTATGAATACGAGGATGAAACAGAGGACGCAATAATTGAAAGTCTACTGTATCTGATAGATGATTGTTATTCTTCGTTATTTTCGGCATACGGTCCATTAACAAAAGAGGATTTGCAGGGCTGGTATGATGATTGGTTCCTTGATAGAATAAGCGTAACTTCTGTGGATACTGGGGATGGATATAAAGAATATGTGATGATTGTGTACAGCACGACTGATCTTGAAGATCTCGAATACATCGCTGAATCAGTCTCAGATCAATCTTGGGCAGCTTACATGGTAGATGGAAACAATATAGTATTCGTGGTCACTATAGATTACAACAATGCTGCTCAGTAATATTGCTCAATGAAAATGCACGGTTTTGGGAATTTTCGATATCCTTGCTTCTTTCTATACGGTGTTTTAATGAAGTTTGTGGTGTTCTGATTGTGTTAACTAGGTTCAAAATCTGATGCAGCAGATGAAGAAAAATGGTAAACTCTGCGTGCTATATGAATGCACGCAGAGTTTTTGTTTTTCTATCCAATAAATGCTTTGAGTGCGGCTGTGTTCAGAAAATTCCAAGGCTTATTGAAATAAGGTTGGAAGAAGAAATCAGAAAATGCCAGGTCTTCTATGGTCATTTTGTTGTTAATTACGATGGACAATGTGTTTGCACTCTCGGTAATGTCTGCTTTCGACATAACTTGTCCGCCTATGATTTGACCGTTGTCTGATCTGTACACGAGCCTTACATATACAGGTTCAAAATCTGGCATGAATTCTGGACGATTGTTTTCTACGGCAAGGACAGTTTTCACAGATATTCCTTTTTCTCTTGCCCATTTTTCTGTCATTCCAGTGGTAGCAACGTTGTAGGAAAACACTTTCACACCAGATGTTCCTTGCGTTCCTTTGTACACGATACGATCCTCGAATAAGTTACATGCAGCTATCGTTCCCATCCTTACGGCATTTGTGGCAAGTGGAATGTACTCATATGACTGAGATGGTGTAAACCAAACAGCTGAACTATCGCCCGCCGCATATATATCCTTGTTCGACGTATGCAAATATTTGTCAACTAACAATGCTCCATTTGGAAGCATCTCGACCTTACCTTTCAGAAGGTCTGTATTTGGTCTAAAGCCTACCGCAAGGATGACTAAATCTGCATCATACTCTCCTTTGTCAGTTATGACTTTCTCAACTTTACCGTCTCTCCCATCGAACTTCGTAACTTTCTCACCAAGTACGAGTTTTATACCATTGTCTTTCATTTCTTTCTCAAGTATATCTGTTAATGCTTTATCCAAGTACTTTGAGAGCACTCGCTCTTCGATATCGAAGAGTGTAACTTCCTTCCCAATATGCTTGAACGATTCAGCAAGTTCTATACCAATGTATCCAGCGCCAATTACAGAGATCTTCTTTGCATTCTTCGATGATTTGACTATATCTTTAGCATGGTAGAAATTCTTCGAGAGCTTTATCCCATCAAGCTCAACACCAGGTATCTTTGGAACTATGGGCCACGAACCGAGTGTCACAATGAGTTTGTCATAGGTATCTTTGAAAGTCTCTCCAGTTTCTAAATTCTTTACTACTACGTACTTCTCTTTTTCGTTGATTTCCATGACTTCATGTTTCATCATTGTCATCGCACCTATCTCAGATAATTTTTGTGGAGAAGAGTAAAAAAGTTTCATGGGGTCCTCTACAACTCCACCTATGTGCAACGCAATTCCACATGATAAGAATGATATCGTATCGTTCTTCTCGTATACCGTTATATCAACATCGTCACCATAAAGCTTTTTCGCCGTTGTTGTAAAAGCAGTACCTGCATGTGTGCAACCTATAACCAATACTTTCATTCTAACAACCTCCCATCATTTTATTGCTTCAGCCTTACTTTGTTGTACTGTACCATCTTCTTCAGATTGAGAAAAATATCACTTAGATTACATTAAATATTGTACTTAGTCCATCATAACTTGTCAATATATAATTTAGGAATGTAGTCTGCTTTCAAATAAGATAATTTGCAAGAGAATGCATTGTTTGTGGTATAATATCGGAAATTTAGAGAATTTAGTTACTGAAGATTTGAGGAGGAAAGAGTATGGATGATGTATTGAAGAAATTATCACTTCTTAAAGATGCATCTAGGATCCTTTCAACATCCAAGGCAAGAGATAGGAACGATGCACTGAAACTTATAGCTGACGAGATTTTGGCGAGTAGGGACTACATACTATCGGAAAATTCAAAAGATGTCGAAAGTGCAAGGCAAAAAGGTATGAAAGAGTCTCTGATCGATAGGTTGGTTCTGAATTATAGGAGAATCGATGAAATGGTGGATGCATGTAACGAAGTGGTCGAACTAAAAGATCCCATTGGCGAGGTGGTAGATTCGTATGTGCGTGAAGATGGGTTGAAGATATACAAGACTCGCGTGCCACTCGGAGTACTTTCCGTCATCTACGAGTCACGACCCAATGTTACGGTAGAAACGACGATTTTGGCACTGAAATCCGGCAATTGCATCTTGCTGAAAGGGGGGTCTGATGCGATCAATTCCAACAAGGCTATAGTCGATGTTATGAAATCTGCGTTGAGAAAAAGTAATTTGCCTGAAAGTGCGGTGGAATTGGTGGAACAAACCGATAGATCAGTTGTTGACTTTTTGATAAAGCAGCGAGATTATATAGACCTCGTCATTCCACGTGGTGGCAAATCTCTTATAGAGTATGTTGTGCAAAATTCGAAGGTTCCAGTGTTGGAAACTGGCGCAGGTGTATGTCATATCTTCGTCGATGAAAGTGCAAATGTCGAGAAATCTTTGGCTATAGTAGACAATGCAAAAACTCAACGGCCCGGCACTTGTAATGCTGTGGAAACTCTACTCGTTCACGAAGGAATTGCACAGGTTTTCTTGCCAAAGTTGAAAGAATTGTTCGATGAAAGGCATGTGGAGATCAGAGGATGTGAGCAAACGCAAGAGATTATACAGTGCGTCCCGGCAACGCAAGAAGATTGGAGCACGGAGTATCTGGATTACATCATTTCCGTGAAGGTCGTGTGTGGGTTGGAAGAAGCGATTGCTCACATCAATAAGTACTCTACAAAGCATTCAGAGGCAATTCTAACTGAGAATTACACAAATGCCATGAAGTTCATCGATTCCATAGATTCTTCCGCAGTTTACATCAACGCATCAACACGTTTCACGGATGGGGGCCAGTTTGGGATGGGTGCTGAGATCGGTATAAGCACGCAAAAACTGCATGCACGAGGTCCAGTTGGATTGAGAGACTTGACGACGACGAAGTACATCATCTTCGGCGATTACAACATCAGGCGTTGAATCGAAGAAAGACCTACATCGATGAGTTTGGAGTGATTGCATGGCTCGAATGGTGATAAAGGTTGGGAGCAATTTGTTGGTGAATCAAAGAGGTGTTAGAAAGAGTTATCTGATCGAGCTTGTTTCTAAAATAAACAAGCTTTTGGATGCAGGTCACGAAGTGGCATTGGTGACTTCAGGAGCGGGTGCCTCTGGTAAAACGTACCTTGGTTTAGATAAATCAACGAACAATTTGATTTCAAAACAAGCGCTGTGTGCGGTTGGGCAAGTCCAGTTGATGAATGTGTATCAAAATGCGTTCGATTTTTACCAAAGAAAGATAGCGCAAATATTGTTGACAAAAGACGACTTTTCTGATCACAAGAGGTATCTCAATCTGCGCAATACGCTCATAGGGCTTAAAGGGCTCGGCATTGTACCAATAATAAATGAAAATGATACAGTTGCCGTCGATGAGATAAAATTTGGCGATAACGACACACTCTCTGCCATGTTTTCCATATGTTGGAGTGCAGAGTATCTGATTTTGATGACATCTGTTGATGGTGTCATCGATGAAAGTGGTAATTTGATAAAGGAGTATGTTCAAGGTGCCAAGATAGCATCTATTGAGGGTACAACTTTTGGAACTGGCGGAATTACATCCAAGATTTCAGCTGCGCTCATGGCGGCAGAAAGTGGCGTTGAGGCGTACATAATCAATGGGAGAGAGCTGAACAACATAGACTTGGTGTGCTCATCGCAGAATCCTGGTACAAAATTCACACCGTCGGTTCAAAAGAAGTTATCGAGTAGAAAGTCTTGGTTGAAATATCTCAGCAAGTCGAAAGGGAACTTGCACATAAACGAAGGGGCGTACGAGGCGTTGAAGAAAAGGAAGAGCCTGCTTCCAGTCGGTATAGTTAGTGTTGACGGTCAATTTGAGAAGGGAGATAGCGTAAATGTCGTTTTCAACGGGTCAATCGTAGCAAAGGGGATTGTAAACTATTCTTCACAGGAAGTCAAACGGATAATGGGGTTGAAAAGTTCCGAGATACCAGAAGAACTCTTTACGTACGAAGAAGTCATTCATGCAGACAATATTATCATTGGAGGACGATAGTATGGAGGCGACGAGTGTTACAAAGATAGGAATCATCGGTGTTGGAAACGTGGGAAGCATGATATTGGAAGTGCTTAGCAATTCGGAGCATTCTGGTGGATATCTTTTCAACATATTCAACAGATCCATCGACAAGATTAGGAAGTACGAAAGTTCTGAGAACATAAAGATCTGTGGTGGAGTTCAGGAGGTATACAGCAGTTCTGATTTTACTTTTATCTGCGTTAAACCGCAACAATCTGCACCTGTCTTTGCCGAGATACGAAATGTGCCGCAAGAACATGGGATCATAGTCAGTACGATTGCTGGAAAATCTTTGGAAGAGTTGATGAACGCAACGGAAAAGGTGAGAGTCATAAGGATAATGCCGACGATTACTGCGAAGATTTCTGCCGGCATCACCGCAGTTGGTTACAGTCATTCCATCTGCGAGAAAGAGAAGAAGACATTCAAGAAGCTGCTCTCACCGCTTGGTGAAATCATGGACTTGGAAGAGGAGAAGTTCGATGCATTTACCGTTTTGGGCAGCAGTGGGCCTGCATTCGTTGCTTTTGTGTTGGAAAGCTTCATCGATGGTGCGATAAACATAGGTGTCAATCCGGATTACGCAAGGAACATTGTTCTAAAAACATTCGAAGGTTCGATAAATCTACTCGAGCACATGAGCATAGAGCCATCAAGATTGAAGTATATGGTCTCATCACCTGGTGGCGTAACGATAAGGGGATTGTACGAACTGGAAAAAGATGGTGTAAAAGGTGCGATTATGTCTGCAATATACGAGGCTTATCTCAAGAGCAAACAGTTATGAACCAATAGGTTATGCCATCTTTCGGAGATGTTTTATACCGTTTTGGCATATAAATTTATATATCATTTAGTTACTAGCCATTTTAATATAAAAATGTAGATGAAAAAAGGTAGGTGAGAAATCACCTACCTGTTTTTTTCAATCTTAAATCATGCTAAATTATGGTATTATGAGCCTTGCTGTTGAACCGCGCTCTTTTCAGTGTACAAGTGACATGCGATTAGTCTGCCATCCGGAGATTTTACAAGTGGTGGTTCAACATTTTTGCAAATATCCATAACGTAAGGGCACCTTGGATGAAAGTGGCATCCTGAAGGTGGATTGATTGGATTTGGCACTTCTCCTTCGGGTATGAGACGCTTTTTTGATTCCATTATTTTCGGATCTGGTTCTGGGATTGCCGATATTAGTGCCTTTGTGTACGGATGCATCGGTGATTCGTAGATATGCTGGTATGTTCCTATTTCGACAAACTTTCCCAGATACATTACACCTATTTTGTTACACATATACTTTGTCGTCGCAAGGTCGTGTGTTATGAATAGGAATGTCAAATTCATTTCCTTTTTCAGTTCTATCAATAGCTGGAGTAGTTGGGAACGTACTGAAACATCGAGCATGGCAAGCGCCTCGTCTGCGACGACAAATTTTGGTCTAAGTATCAGAGCCCGTGCGATTACGATGCGTTGTCTCTGACCACCGGAGAGTTCGTGCGGGTATCTATCGTAGAGGTCTGCTTGCAAATTCACTCTTTCGAGCATCTCGCATACGAGTTTTTTTCTCTCACTTTGTGTGTTTCCTATGTTGTGTATATCAAGGCCGTGTTTTATCGCATCGCCTATCTTCATGTAAGGATTTAGTGCGGCCATTGGGTCTTGGAAGATTATTTGCATATCCTTTCTAAGTTTTCTCATTTCATCGCTACCGAGTTTCGTGATATCTCTGCCATCGAACTCTATCGTTCCTTCGGTAGGTTCGATGAGACGTAACACGATCCTACCAGTCGTTGTCTTACCGCTACCTGATTCACCAACAAGACCAAACGTCTCACCCGCTTCTATTTCAAAGGAGATACCATCTACCGCTTTAACGAAGCTTTGTGGTGTTCTCAGGAGGACTTCTCCTATGCTTCTTTTGACTGGGAAGTATTTCCGTATATCCTGTAAGCGTACTAAACTCATTGTTTATCACTTCCTTGAGTGTAAAGCCAACACTTTACCATCCCACCATCGATTTCTACAACAGCAGGTTCCTTTTCATCACATATGGACATCTTGTACGGACACCTACTTGCAAATCTGCAACCAATGGGTGGATTTACAAGCGATGGTGGAGAGCCTGGAATGAATGTCAATTCCAAGTCTTTTGGATTTGTATTGGGGATACTTTTGAGTAGTAATTTTGTGTACGGATGTTTTGGCTCATAGTAGATTTTCTCTTTTCCATTTTGCTCTACTATGTGTCCTGCGTACATCACTGCGATCCTGTCTGCCATCTCTGCGACGACACCGAGGTCGTGTGTTATCAATATGATCGATGCATTGTAAGACTGCCTAAGTTCGTCGAGTAAGTTTAGTATCTGTGCTTGGACTATGACATCGAGCGATGTTGTGGGCTCATCGGCAACGATGATGTCTGGGTTTAGCACCAACGCCAATGCGATCATCACACGCTGTCTCATGCCACCGCTGAACTGGAATGGGTATTCTCTCATCCTTCTTGGTTCTATCCCCACTTTCTGCAATATCTGTGCGGTAACCTCTCGCGATTCGTTGAAGGAAATCCCGGGATTGTGTTCTTTTAGTGTTTCATAAAACAATTTTTCTACCTTTGTAATTGGATTAAGTGAAGTCATTGGGTCTTGAAATATCATCCCAACAACTTTTCCTCTCACCTTTCTCATATCATTTTCTCTAAGGGGTGTTACATCAACATCGCGTACAAGCAATTTTCCATAGTACTTTGTCTTTTGTGGTAAGAGTTTGAGTATTCCTTGACCAAAAGTTGATTTTCCGCAGCCAGATTCCCCGACGATACCTATCGTCTCACCTTTTCTCAGCGTGAGGTCTATGCCGTCGACAGCCTTAACATAACTCTTTTTCGTCTTGTAGTGAATTTTCAAATTTTCTGCTTTAAGTACAACTTCTCCTTCGTTTTTTGTCATCAACTCTCACCTCCGCTCACGTATTGTCGGATTGAGGAGTTCGTTTATTCCCTCACTGAAAATGGAAAATCCGAGGGCCGCAAAGACGATGGCCAAGCCTGGGAAGACAATACCCCACCAAGCTCTGCTTAGAACAAATCGCTGGCCGCTATTCAAGTCGAATCCCCAATCTGGAGTGGGAGGTGCAATGCCAAGGCCTAAGAATGAAAGCCCCGCTTCGGTCATGAGCGCATCGGCAAGATTCATCGAAAGTACGACAACAACCGATGGCAAAACATTCGGGAATATGTATTTCAAAATTATTTCCCATCTCTTTGCACCAACTGCCTTAGCTGCTTCTACGTACATTTCATCCTTTACTGCTGCCACTTGGTTTCGTATAACTCTGAAGTATGTAGGCGCGTAGACAACAGCAATTGAAATCGATATGTTTACGATGCCCGGTCCAAGAACGGCTGCAATTGCAATTGCTAATATGAGGCCAGGAAATACGTACATCGCATCCATTATGAGTGTCAAAACGCGATCCAACCAACCGCCAACGTACCCTGAAATTAACCCGAGTGGTACACCAATGATAAACGCAACAGCGACGCCAAGAAATGATATACTCAATGCAATCCTTGAACCGTATATTACTCTGCTCAATATATCTCTACCAAGATTGTCCGTTCCAAACCAAAAATCCTTTGATGGTGGTTCTAAAGAAAGCCCCACTCTTTCTATAGGGTCATAAGGTGCGATATATGGTGCAAATATTGCCAAGATGACGTAGAATATCATAATGAAAGAACCTATTAACGTCAATCTGCCAGTTCCAGAACCAAATAAATCTCTTGCAAAATCGCCTATTCTCTCACTAACGAATTTTTTATCTCTAGCCACAGAATCCCTCCTCAGTACCTAACCCTCGGGTCCACAAGGGCATTTACTATGTCTATTATTATGCTAATTACCACTATGAACAATCCGAAAAATATGATCGTGCCCTGTATGGCAGGAAAGTCTCTGTAACGTATCTTCATCACAAGATAGCTACCTATCCCTGGCCAAGAAAACGTAGTTTCTGTTAGTATAGCTCCTGCAAGCAGTGATGCAAATTCCATGCCAATGATCGTAAAAATCGGTACGAATGCGTTCTTAACCGCATGACCGTAGAGTACGACTCTTTTCTTCAATCCGCGCGCCCTTGCTGCCTTAACAAGGTCTTTTGAGAGTATCAAGACGGTATTGTTTCTAACCATCCTAAGAAATATACTCGATGTCACCATACCAAGCGTTATACTCGGTAATGCCAAGTAACGAAGTACCTCTAAAAGTCCTTTCCAATCGCCAGACATTATCGCATCGAGAACATAAAGACCCGTTCGTACTTTGAACGATGTTACAGCAGGGATCCTACCACCAACCGGTAACCATCGCAAATACGATGCAAAAATCAGTTGAAGAATGAGACCAAACCAAAAGACTGGAACCGAGTAAAGTAACACAGAATACACCCTTGCACCGATATCAAGTGGCTCATCTTTTCGCCAAGCGCTTTCAGCACCCCAGAATAATCCGATAAGTAGTGCAATGATGAAAGCAAATATCGTGAGTTCAAGTGTTGCAGGAAATCTATCTTTGAGCTCTTCTATCACTGGTCTATTCGTTAACGTAGAAGTTCCAAGATCACCGGTAAACACATCCTTCAAGTAATCGAAAAACTGCACGATTATTGGTTTGTCAAGTCCCATTTCGTGCCGTTTCTGCTCGATCACTTCAAGAGGTGCCTTTCCGCCAAGGATTGCCAACACAGGGTCACCAGGTATGATGCGGAGTAAGAAGAATATGACTACCAGCAAGATGAAAATCATAGGTAAGGCCAGGATTATCCTAGTCAAGATATAACTTCTTAGTGACAAATTCGATCACCCCTTGCATTCTAAATTTTAATTTTGAAAAAGCCCGCATGAAGCGGGCTTTTTCATGCCAAAGTTGAGTATTATTTCTTCTCAAGGATGTAGTATCTGAAAATCTGGGATGGTTCAAGCACAATACCGGAGATGTTAGACCTTGCCTCGCAATCTGCGAAACCTTGCCACAGTGTTATGTAAGGCGCATCCTTTGCAGCTATCTGTTGAACTCTCTGGTACAGAGCTGTTCTTTCCTGAAGCGTTGTCGCAGCTCGACCCTTTATCATTAGATCTTCAACTTCTGCACTCTCATAGAAACTACCCATCGATTCCCCACCACTCTTACTTAAGAATGGCCACAAATAGTCGTCTGGGTCCATGTAGTCTGGATACCATCCGAGTAAGAAGAGCCCCATCGTTCCGTTGAGGAAGTACTCAACGTACGTTGACCATTCCGCGTACTTTATGTTCACTTTTACCACACCGGTTGCTTCAAACGAGCGTTTTAGTAGTTGTGCAACATCAGCTTCTGTTGAGCCATAGTGAGAAGGCGTGTACCACAAGTCTATCGTTAATGGTTTACTTGAAGAGTAACCTAGTTTTTGAAGCATTTGAGTTGCCTGTTTTGGATTGTATTTTGGCATTACATCGATATGGCTCCACCATCCAATTGGAACAAGCGTGTAGAGCGGTGACGCTAATCCTGAGAAAACAGTCTTAACTATTGCGTCTCTGTCAACTGCATAAGATAATGCTTGGCGAATTGCTGGATTATCGAATGGTTTCTGCTTTACGTTGAGCACCAAGAAACGAATTTGAGGGCTAGTACCAAGATAAACCTTTAGGCCAAGCTCCGATTGGTTCTTTTGCAAATCGAGTATATCGTTTGGATCCATATGCCTATAGGCTACGTCTATCTGTCCAGTCTCAAGTGCCATCCTAAGTTGCGTAGAATTCTCAAAGAACTGAATGATGATCTTTGGTGTCTTCGGCTTTGCGCCAAAGTACTTTGGATTTGCTTCAAGTACCATCCTGACATCTCTTTGCCACTCGGTCACCTTGTATGGACCGGATGCTGATGGTGCACCATCGATAAACTTATCCGCTGGTGTAGTTTTTGGATTCATTGGGAATCCAACGGTGTACCCAAGTACGGACACAAATGCGGAGAATTTGTACTTCAACGTTACTTTCAAAGTCTGTGCGTTGACTACTTCTATCTTATCTACTACATCACCAAGCAAGAATGCAGGGTCTCCGCCAAGTTTCATGACTCTTTCCCAAGACCATTTGAATACACTTGCATCGATAGCAGTACCATCTTCAAATGCAGCGCCCTTCTTTATGGTAAATGTATAAACCAAGCCATCTTTTGAAACTGTCCACTTTTCAAAAAGCCAAGGAATTATTTCTGCAGTTCCAAGTTTGTAATCAACTGGACCTGCAAGGACATTGAAAAGTATGTTACTTGAGAAGTAGTCATAGCAATTTGCTGGGTCAAGAGTTCTAATTTTATCGGTCGTCCCGACAACGATATAGTCTGATGCTGAAAAACCTAAAGCCACGAATAGCATAAATAACACAACCAAATACTTCTTCATACTCGATACCCCCTTTTAAGAAGTTTACTTATTATACTAAAATTTAATACGTCAAGTCAAGTAATACTTACAAATAAGCAGAAAACGATTATTTTTTCGCATTATACGTAATTTCCAGAACATTGACCCCGCTTTTCAAAAATTCTCATGTATATCCAATCTTAGCGTGACTAACATCAAGCATAGAATCTACCACTTTAGTAAATCTTTCTTATTATTTTCGTTGTACATTGAACTTTCATTGAAGTTCTTGGTCTAATTATTATCGAGTTCTAAACAATTATTGTCTTGAAAGGTGATGGTTATCATTAGATTGAGAACAGTTCTCATCATGATTTTATCTTTTTCAACCCTAGTTTTTCCTTGGTCAGGTCATTCGATTTACACGTTTCTAGTTATGAAACATTCGGAAGTTGATCTGGATTTCTTTGTGAAAATACGTCCAAAAGATTTTGAAGAAGAAAGAATATACAATCAGGAAGGTAAGCTGAAAGAGTATCTTGTCGAAGACATATCTGGAATGAATGGTACGGGACTGATTGAGTATGAACTGGTGAGTAAATATGGTTTCTTGAACAATTCATCAGTTGACGGACAGCTTCCTGCTTGGCAGATTGTATCACTGTACAGCAGTTTTCCAGACACTGGGATTGATTGCTTAAGAGATGTTTCGTGGATTCAAGACACTTTTCTTGGAGATAGTCAAGCTTTACGACACAGCAAGATAAAGGTGAGACCTGTTGAAGTATTTGAGGGAGACCAATCGTTCCTTTACTTTGCTAAGAAGTCATCAGAACTCTTGAAAGTAGGTAACGAGTATTGGGGATTAAGGTATCTTGGCTATGCACTCCATTACTTGGAAGACTTGATGCAGTCATACCACACGAGACCCGGCACGGTCTGGGAGTTAGTACGTTATTCTTTTGATAAGAATATCAGAATACTCTTGAGAAACGCACATACTACTTACGATGATATGATGGTTTACTTGATGTTGTACGATGAGGATAGGTTGGAAAGTATAATATCGAATGCAAAACCTATATACTTTTCCTCGTATGAACAACTCATCAGAGAGGCTTACATGTACTCCCACAGTGAATTCTTCAAAGTACATGATATGATCAAATCTTCATTTGGTGATACGTTATATGGTTCTGCACCATCTATGGAAGACTTTGCAAAATTGGCTAAGCAAGGAAAATTGGACAACCTAATCAACGAAACGTACAAGATCATATCGACCATGTCGAGTGTCATAAAGGGATTTGTTACTATGCAACTTGACACTCATTGAACACATAACTTTCCGCAATGTACCTTCCTCGTTTATCAGAGTATCGTCATACCCTTTTTATCAAGGCTCTTCATGCTACATTGCATGTCTTGCAGGTAATCGATGTGATAATTGCACACTTACATTCATAAGAATAATTAGTCTTGACAAATATAATTAGTGGTGATATCATAATGTTGATGATTGTGAATAAAATCACTATTAATTTAAGAACTAAGAATAGTGTAAAAGAAAGCACTGAGGAGGCGATATCATGGAGAATTACAAGGATGAATTGGCAAGTTTGAAAGGTGACTTGAAAGAATTAATTGGAAAAGCACCGGAGGTTTCGAAGTTTACAGAGTACGTTGGAGCAGCAGAAAAAACAGCAAAACTTGATGAAAAGACGAAGGAACTCATAACACTCGGTATAGCAATTGCAGTCAGATGCGAACCTTGTATACTTTGGCACATGGATGCAGTAATAAAGGCGGGTGCAGATGAGGGAGATATTCTGGAAGCAATAAAAGTTGCAGTAGCAATGGGTGGAGGACCTTCTTTGATGTACGGTATAAAGGCCTACGATATAATGAAAGAGCTCTTGAAGAAATAAGTTACGAAGCGACTAGTATATTCAATTCGGAAAAAAGCGGTGCTCTTGAAAGCACCGCTTTTATCATTAAGTGAGCATATATAAAATTGAGCAATTTTGAACTATACTAAACAGTTTGTATCCAGAGTACTGTTGCCTTTTCCTTCCCTGGATTTCTCAAATAATGTATGCAATCTGCTGAATAATAGAAACAATCGCCTTCAGCTGCATGGTACTTTTTTCCGTCGAGGTAGACATCGACTGAACCTTCTACTACGTAACCAAATTCGTCACCATCATGGTAGTCTTCTTGATCAGTCTGAGCACCTGGCTCTAATTCAACGATCTTTGCATCCAGTTCTTTGTCTTCTATTGCATCCATGAGTATCTCCATCTTCACACCTTTTGGCAATTCGTACATCGGGACTCTCTCTGTTTTCTTGAATATTATCTTTTTCGGTTCATCTGAGAAAAAGTGTTGAAGGTCTGTACCCAACACTCTCAATATCCTTTCAAGTGTTTCAACAGATGGAGAGACTTTGTCACTTTCAAGTTGTGAGATGAAACTTCTGGAAAGGTCACATCTGTCGGCAAGTTCTTCTTGTGTGTAGTTTCTAGCAACCCGAAGCCTTTTTATCTTTGTACCGAGCTTCATAATTTTCAATGGCGCAACAACTTACGGTCTGCACCATTACCTCCCTTCAAACTTGTGCACTTCTCTCTATATCTTATCATAAAATGCCGTTCTGTGTCAAAATTCATGTTGAAATTAGGACAGATACAAAAGGCGGCAGTGTTTTCCTGCCGCCAATTTGTGATCTGTTTGTTAACTATTCTTCTATGAGCTTTTTAACAAAGTTTGGTAATGCAAATGCTGCCTTGTGTATTTCTTCGTTGTAATACCTGAGTGGTTCTTTGAAATTCCTTACTCTATCAACATCGAACGATCCTATTGGATCAAGACCTAATTTTGAAGCGTACGTATATGACCACATACCGCCTGGGTATGTTGGCATGAATCCCAAATACAGTCTAACTAGTGGAAATGCTTCTTTTATTCGTTTATAAGCGGTTGTCCCCCACTCATAATCATACATTATACCTTCAGTCTGTGCACTCAGTATTCCATCTTTCTTAAGTGCCTCGCTGCAAGCTTTGTAGAAATCTACGGTGAACAATTGTCCACCTTCTCCCGCTGTGGGATCTGTCGAGTCAATTATTATCACATCGAACTCTTCTTTAAATTGCCTTACGAATTTTGCGCCATCTTCGTACAACAATTCTACTTTTGGATCGTTCAATCTACTGCCCGTGTATGGTAGATGCTCCATAGCCGCTTTAACTACCATTTCATCGATCTCACACAATACAGCCTTTTCGACAGATGGGTGCTTCAAGATCTCTCTGATACTTCCACCATCTCCGCCACCTATTACAAGCACTTTTCTCGGATTTGGATGCATAAACATCGGTACATGGACGAGCATCTCGTGATACATAAACTCATCTCTTTCAGTTGTCATTGTTATACCATCCAACGAGAAGACTCGACCGTAGAATGGTGAATCGAATATATCTATTCTCTGATATGCACTTTGAGCAGCATAAACATGCTTATTGATCTTCATGAATAGTCCGCCAACGTCTCTCGAGTACCATTCAGTGTACAACATATGTCGTCCTATATTCAATTCTTTATTCAATTCTTTTTCTACCATGGCAATTCCTCCTTTGGTATCCCTTCTATAGATTTACAGGTCAGAGAGCTCTCACAAATTTCTCGAAATCACCTACAAATGGCTTATGAGGCGAGTTTTCCGGGATACCTATTTCGTCGTAAATTCCTCTGAGATGTTCAACAACGTGTGCCCTTTGGGAATTGAAATACTTCTTCAAATAAGAAAACGCCTTCCAAGGATCCACGTGTTCCCCGCAAGTGAATAGGTCAACTGCCGCATACCCATATTCTGGCCAAGTATGAATTGTGAGATGCGACTCGCTTATAACCACAACTCCACTCACCCCGTAGGGAAGGAATCGGTGAAAAGAGGTATCAACTATCGTTGCACCAGCTTCGTATGCTGCTTGTTTCATGTGAAACTCAATTGCGTCAACTTCATCAAGTCTTTCTCTGTCGCAATCGTAGAATTCAGCGATAAGATGTCTTCCCAAACTCTTCATACAAATCCCTCCCCGCAATATTTTTTGTTGGAATATATTTATTCATCGATGTTACGTCAATTTTCAGATGTGTCTTTGTGCACTTAAATGATCAAAAACTAACCATTTATATTCTCATGATTACTTAAGTATACAAAAAACGTCAGTAATACGGTCAATATTATATATCATATTGCTATGTTAAGTGGTTAATATTCGGTAACAATTACCCTAAATTTTGTGTCCAAAAAAATCATTCAAAGGACGTTTAGAGTATAATATCTTGCCTTGAAAACTGAATACGAGCAATTATCTGTACATTCTGTACATTAAGAATAGAATTCATAATAGATGTTGAAAGGAGAGGAATTATTGATGAGCAAGTTTGGTACGTCACAAATCAGTACAGAAAAGGCTGATGTTGAGAGAAAGTTGATGATTCTCACAACACTCTTTGTAACCGGTATAGTTGTATCAAATGTTATTGCTGCAAAGATCGTCAAGATAGGTGCTTTCGTATTTCCGGCATCGATACTGAGCTATACGTTTACTTTCATACTTTCAAATATGGTTTCCGACATACTCGACAAAAAGTACTCAAGTTATCTGATATGGATGGGATTTCTTGCACAAGCAGTTGCAAGCGGTTTGGTGTTGTTGGGACTTTTCATGCCTGCAGAGTCGATCGATAGGGGAGAGGCATACAGGTTACTGCTCGGTATGAACTGGCGATTTACATTGGCGAGTTTTTGTGCATATGGTGCATCACAATTTTTGAATTACTATATCTTTAATTCTAAGCTTTTGAAGAGTAAGTTTGTCGCAAATCTCGTTTCAGTTTTGATTGCGCAGCTTTTCGATACGATTGTATTCACATTTGTTGCATTTACCGGAGTTTATCCAAGACTTTGGTCGATGATATTGTCTCAATATATAATAAAGGTTATAATAGTTGTAGTTGCAAATCCAATCTTCTTGTTGACGAAGAAATTGAGATGAAGGTATCTGAATTTGTAAGTTCAAGTTCAGAAGGTGATATCTTTGATCTATATGGAGACTTACGATTATCCTGGTGCATTGAACATGGCCATCGACGTTGCTATCGGTGAGTTGACAGATGACGTCTTCCTTCGGTTTTATACTTGGGAACGCCCAACTTTGTCTTTGGGAAAACATCAGGACGGTGCTGATATAGATGAAGATTATATAAGAAAGAGTGGTTTTGATGTGGTACGCCGCCCTTCCGGTGGTCGAGCTGTTCTTCATTGGGATGAGCTAACTTATTCCGTTATCATTCCAAGTACGCATGATCTCTTCGATACGAAGGTGCTTGAGCTATACAATTTGCTTTCTGGAATCATCGTCGATGGCTTGAACGATATAGGGTATCCGGTAAAAATCGTTGAAGGGCATAGAAAGCCTGTGAGTAGTGTTTGCTTCCAAGTGCCTTCAATCTATGAGGTTGCTCTGAATGATATAAAAGTGATAGGTAGTGCGCAAACTCGGACTCAAAGGTACATTTTACAGCATGGTTCCATTGTGCTTATACCGCATGACGAGATAAAGCAATGTTTCAAGAGTACAAAACATTTGGATATTCCACTCATAGGGTTGTATAGTTACGTTGAGAAGCCTATGGATGAAATAGCCTATGCCCTAAAATCCAGTTTCGAGAAGTATTTTGGAAGGGCAAAAGAACTAAAGGATTGGCAGTTTGATGAAATAATTAGTAGAGCAAATGGAATGGTAGGTATGTTTGTATGGAAACGTTAACAAATGAAGGAATGCTTGGAGGTAAGTTGTACGTTGTAGGTACACCTATTGGTAATTTGTCCGATATTACTCTAAGGGCACTCGAGGTATTGAAAAGTGTCGATTTTATAATTGCCGAAGATACCAGACGAACATTAAAACTTCTCAGTCACTTTGAAATTTCAAAACCGATTGATTCATTCAATGAACGCAATTCAACAAGAAAGATGGACAAAATCATAGAGTTTCTGAAAATGGGAAAGAATATTGCCCAAGTTTCCGATGCAGGCATGCCAGTTATTTCAGACCCGGGCGCGAATTTGATTGAGAGATGTTATAAAGAGGGAATAAGGGTAGAAGTAGTACCGGGGCCGAGTGCATTAACTAGTGCAGTCGCACTTAGCGGTTTCGGCGGTAATAGATTCTATTTCGTTGGTTTCATGCCGAAGGACAAGAATCGCAGAAGGCTGCTGAGAAAACTTGAAAAGGATGAATTGATAGAGAGGATAGTGTTTTTTGAAAGTCCAGAAAGGTTGCGGAAAACACTGGATGATATTCTCAGTATACTCGGAGACCATAGAATTTTCATTGCTCGTGAGTTGACGAAGGTACATGAAGAACTCTTTATTGGCACGGTATCACAAGCTTTAGGACATTTTGAAGATGTGCGTGGAGAATTGACGATTGTGTTGGATTTGAAGAATTCTGAAGATAACAATGGTGAGAAAGATGCTGAATATTGAAAGTGGTTTCTTGCGTGGCAAGAAAGTAGATATCGTCAACGATTCACGAACGAGATACACTAGTGCGATAGTTAGGAGAAGTTTGGCAAATATGGTCGATTTTGAGAATAAAGTATGTGCAGATGTATGCTGTGGAAGCGGAGTAGTTGGTTTCGAGATGATCAGCAATGGTGCAGTGCATGTGACATTTGTTGATACATCGAATTTATCTATTGCTACTGTAAAAAGGAACTCGAAGTCCCTATCAGTTGAGAATCAAGTGAGTATAGTCAAGAACGATGCACGCAAGTTTTTGGAATTGTACAATGGTACTTTTGATATCGTCTATTCAGACCCACCGTACGAACTTGGGATCGTCGATGAGATTGTGAAAAGAGTCCATAATGTGATGAGCGAAAACTCCATTTTCATACTACAATGCTCAAAGAGAGAGAAACCTTCTGAAAACGCACTGAAAAGTATAAAAATCACGAAAGAAAGGGATTACGGTGACACTTTTCTCCTCTTTTTCGAAAAAACTCTAAAGGTATGATATAATTAATTTTGTGTTGATATTGCACATCTTGGAGGTGTGAAGATGGCTTTCTCTTTTGCAAAGAGGGAAAAAGAAGTGATCGCTAATTTGATAGAGCTTTCTCACAAGACGGTGGAGGTTACAACGATCCTCAAGCATCTATTTGAACTCTTTTTTGCGGATGACGATCACTTTTCAGAGGTATTTAATCAAGTGAAAGATTTGGAGCGCAATGCAGATGAGATTAGGAGGAGTATCATATCGGAAACATACAAGGGACTATTCTTGCCCGACATGCGTGAGGTGATACACTCCCTAACTGAAGGAATAGATAGAGTTGTGAATAAGTGTGAATCCGTAAGCAAGATTCTAAGCTTTCAAACCCCATATGTACCAGCACAGATAAGGGAAAAGATGATCGGTCAACTCGAATGTGCCATATCTGCATCAGGTTCATTTACGATTGCAGTTCAAAAGCTCTTCGATAACATAGATGAAGTACATCATTATGTATTGCAAGTAGAAGAGTTTGAGCACAATGAAGATGTTATTGAAGGAGAAAGTTTGAAAGAGATCTTTTCATTAGACTTGCCACTTGCCGAAAAATTGCAACTTAAAGAATTAGTCATAAACATAGGCGATATAGTGGATAGAACAGAGGATGCTTCAGACATACTGGAGGTATTGCTATTAAAACTGTCTTATTGATGACTGTTTTAATCTTATCGATTGTTACACTGTCTTTTGGAGCAGAATATTACGTCTACTATAATTCTTTGGTGCCAGTATATCGCTCACTTTACCAGATAGAGCCATTTTTTGACTATACAAGAGTTGTAAAATTTGAGTATGATAGACCAAACGCAGAGCTCGTAAAGATAAGAGATGGGCGTCAACCTGTTATTCTGGTACACGGCATAGACCCTTGGGAGATTGAAGGCGTTTGGACGCTCTATAAAAAGCAATTCATCGAGAACTGGAAAAGGTTGTTACCATCGGAGTATGGCCTATACATATTTGTCTATCCATCCCTCGATGTACCGATAGAACAGAGTGCCAATGTACTTGCACAAGAGATTTTAAAATTAGGCGAAGATGAAGATGCAGGCAAAATCAACATCTATGCACACAGTATGGGCGGTTTAGTTGTTAGGTATGCACTAGTAAATCTAACAAGTGAAGAAATTAAGTCGCGAGTAAATAAAATTGTATTTGCAGGTACACCACATATAGGTTCACCGTTTGCAAACTTGATAGTTATGGACAAGAAGATACTCAAGTTTCATCCAAAGTGGGATTTGTTGAAGAGTACATTGATTGCAGCAAACATGGTAGGTTCATTTATACAAGCACCAAATTACAGTTATCTGATCTTTGGTAAAAGGCATCCTCCAATTCCTAAAGAGGTGGAATTTGCAAACTATGCCGGCGTTGTGTCTGATTCTCCAGTAAAGGTTTTTAGAAATTCAGTTGAGACAAATTTTTTGACGACCCAAGGCCTCAATTTTTTGACAACCATTTCAAAGATAGTGTATGGGCTTGATTCTGACTTTTCCATTAACGATGGTATGGTACCTTTAAACAGTGCCGTTTATTTTGGTAATGAACAAATTTTTTCTGGATACGACCATACAGATTTTATTTTGAGTGATATAATAATAAACGAAGCTATAAATTACTTCTATTACCACTGATGAAATGTGATGAAATACGATGAAATACGATGATATCACACTTAATGACAAGATAATTTAGAGTAGATGTGAAAGGAGTGAATGAAGAATTGAAAAAGGTATCATCGAGAAGTGTGTTTCTTCTCTTGATAGTGTCGCTTCTATTCATGCTTTCATCTTGTTCGGTTCCTTTCGTACCGCAAGTTCCTCCAGCAAGTTACTCTACTGACGCTGCAGTAAATGTACTTTCAAATAAGTATTATCTTTTGGATAGTGGCGAGATAAATGGTTTTGGCGATATCGCACTAGGTGATGGAAGGTACGCAGTTTTCGATGGTGTAGATGGCATATTGATGATCTTTCGATACGATAGCAAAGATGAATCAAAAGAGAAGTGGAATGAAATAACCAAAAAATATGGCGGTAATCCCTTGAAGTTGAAGTATATGAAGGTAAATATGGGGACATATGGGATTTTCACCGTCAGGCTTGAGAACACAGATCTCTATACATGGTACAAGGAAAACTGGCTTGTAGTTATCACGGGTGACAGTGTAGATAAATTCGTAAGTGATGTAAATGACATATACAAAGAGATAAACGAAGCAACAAAATAATTTTAGGAAATATAAGTATCTTACAGTTGATATAACAATTGATATAGCAATGAGCGTAAACGGCGTGAACGATATGGAAAACATGAGTGAGGATAGAAAAAGTATCGATTACAGTATAATAGGTGTGGATGAAGCAGGTAGAGGGCCACTCTTTGGCCCAGTTGTTGCTGCAGCAGTCTATCTTGACGAAGGGACTTACATGGAAGGAATTGCAGATAGTAAAGTTCTATCGGCCAAGAAAAGAGAAGAAGCGTACAACAGAATAGTAGTTAATGCAAAATATGGCATAGGGCTTGCCACACCTGAAGAAATCGATTTGTACAACATATTTCACGCAACTGAATTAGCTATGAATAGGGCACTTGAAATATTGGCCCAATATGTTGAGATAAGAAATGTACAAGTAGATGGCAAGAACTTGAGACTGAGTTACCCTTCAAAATGCATAGTAAAGGGCGATAGCAAGGTTTATCAGATTTCTGCAGCATCGATACTAGCAAAAGTGACGAGAGATAGGATAATTGAAAAATTCGATTCACAATTTCCCCAGTACAAGCTGGCGAAACACAAGGGTTATCCAACGGTGGAACACTTAGAAACATTGCAGATGTATGGCCCAACTTATTTCCATAGACTGACATTTGAACCAGTTAGGAAGATGTTGAATACTCAATTGTTGGAAGAATGGTATCGTGATGGTAAGATAAGTGTTGAACGGTACAGAGTGATTTTAGATTCAATGGGGGTGGATATTTTTGGCAACATTCGAATCAAGAGACGGAAAAGCAGAAAGAGTTGATTCTTCACGATTTGAAAAGTTTGAAAAGAGTGTTTTAGATAAAGGATTTGTAAGATTGGCTGACATGATGGGCGATGATTATTCAGCAGTTAAAGCAGCACGTGTTTCATATGGTCAAGGATTGAAAACGCCACAAAAGGACAAGTCACTCGTTTTATATCTCATGGAACATGGGCACGAGACACCTTTTGAGCACATAGTATTCACATTCCATGTGAAAGCACCACTCTTCGTCACAAGACAATGGTTCAGGCATCGTATAGGTTCTTTCAACGAAATCAGCCAAAGGTACACGGAAGTCAAAGAGGAAGAGTTCTACGTACCGGATAATGTGCGCGTGAATATATCTGAAGATAGGCAAAAGTCTGTAGAAGTAGAAGACACCGCACTTTTGGAGAGTATAAGAGAATCGATACAAAAGGCATGCGAAGAAAGCTACAGAGTTTACAAAGAGCTTTTGAACAAAGGTGTGGCAAGGGAACTTGCCAGAGTTGTCTTACCGTTATCAACTTACACTCAGTTTTATTGGACGGTAAATGCCAGAAGTTTAATGAATTTTTTGAGTTTACGTGCTGATTCGCATGCGCAATGGGAGATTCAACAGTACGCATTAGTCATAGCTGAGTTTTTCAAAGAGACTTGTCCGTGGACATACGATGCGTTTATTAAATTTACTTACAAGGGCGATTTGTTACCTAAACAGAACGTATTGGAAAAATAAATGGTGTAAATTAGATGAAAAGCGAAAGGGGGAAGAGCACAATCGTTTATTTTGGATGAAGCGAGGTTTCATGTGCTCGTACGTGATGAAATTATCCGAACTGTTAAAGCTTGTAGATGGTGTGGTACTTGTTGGCAACGATGAACGAAATATTGACGACATTGAAATAGAAAAGGTAGCAGCTTCGGATCTAATGAGCGATGTACTTGCACTTCCAGAACCAGGTTCTTTACTTGTTACGGGATTAGCAACCCCACAATGTGTAAGAACTGCTGCCGTTGTAGGTACACCGGTGGTTTTGGTCGTAAGAAACAGAGATATCATGCCAGAAACAAAGATTGCCGCTGAAACATCTGGTGTAATACTTTGTGTTACAAAAAAAGGTATGTACGAAGTCTGTGGACTTCTTTATGAAGCAGGGCTAAAAGGTGCTTTCATGGAAAGAGATTAATCCTTCAGCTCTCGCATTCAAGGTCTCTTGGAGGTGTTGCAAATGTTTATAAATACAGAACCACTGTATGCTTCAATGGTTGAAGAGATAAAAACTCGAATTTCAAAACTCAGTCGTACGCCAAAATTAGCTGTTGTTACTTGCCAACCTGATCCTTCGACCCTAAGTTATCTGAAGAGTCAGGAAAAACAAGCAAAGAGGTTAGGAATCGAATTTTCTGTTTACGAATCGTCAAAGGCATCGGAATTGAAATTGCTACTTTCAAGGTTATCTGCTGATACCTCTATAGATGGCATTTTGTTGACTCATCCGCTGCCGAAAGATATTTCAGAATTAGAAGTTGCATCGATGATCTCACCCGAAAAAGATGTAGAAGGCAGAAACCCATTGAATTTGGGTAACATCTTGTATGATCACCCAACATTTCCACCGTGTACGGCGCAAGCTGTTATGAAGATCATAAACTACGTTACGAACCCATCCGGTAAGAAAATTGCAGTCATCGGAAGAAGTGTAACGGTTGGAAAACCATTAGCCATGCTTCTTTTACAGAAAGGAATTGACGCAACTGTTACAGTGTGTCATTCTAAAACGCAAAATATCGCTGATATAATGAAAAACTCAGATATAGTCGCAGTTGCAATAGGGAAAGCAAAGGCTTACAACAAGGATTATTTCAAACCTGGAACTATTGTGATCGATGTGGGAATCAACGTCGAAAATGGTGAAATATGTGGTGATGTAGACCCAAGTGTATCTGAAATATGTGATATAACACCGGTTCCGGGTGGAGTTGGAAAGATAACCACGCTTGTTCTCATGGAAAATACCGTGAGAGCAGCAGAACTTAACAGGCAACTATAATATCATATACGTAGGTGTGAAAATTAGGAGGTGTAAGTGATGAAAATGGTATTTGCAGGTGCACCAGATGCAGGTGCAGCAGCAGGAACAACAGCAACGGCAACAGGGAGTAGCAGTGGAGCACTGATACAGATGGTAATAATGCTCCTTTTGTTCTTTGCTATGATGTACTTTTTAGTCATTCTCCCACAAAGAAGGAAAGAAAAGGAATTCAAACAGATGCTTGAGAGTTTGAAAAGAGGGGATAACGTCATTACCACGGGTGGAGTTGTAGGAAAAATTATTGACATAAAGAAGGATACACTCAAAATCAAAAGCGCGAACTCCACAGAACTCGAAATTCACAAGGCATACATAGCCAAAGTACTCAAAGATAAAGAAGAAGCAAAAGAAGAGCCAAAGGAATCAAAAGAAGAATCAAAAGAAGAAGAGAGCAATTCCAAAGAATAGTACACAAGGGGAGGGTTTTTAGATGCGCAGTGATCGAGTAAGACTCATAATTTCGTTAGTACTACTTGTCGCAGCCATTGTGGCAATGCTATGGCCTGGTGGAAGACCAGCTCAAGGACTTGGCAAATTGTTTAGTAGAATCAAATTAGGGCTGGACTTGAGCGGTGGAGTTAGGTTGGAGTACAAAGTTGAAGTTGAGAAAAGCTCGGAAAACTCAGTTAGCGTTGTTGATGATGTCTGGACAGTTCTAAGAAACAGATTGGACTCTGCAGGATATACAGAAGCAGTCGTTAGAAAGAGTTTCAGGGAAAGCAATTCATTCATTGAGGTTGAAATACCGGATGCAACAGATACAACACAAGCGGAAAAGCTCGTCGGTTCGACTGGTTTACTATGGTTCGGTCAAGCAATAGACGAGAGAAGCTATGACCCAACTACCAATCCCGATGATGTGAATTTGGCTGTTAGGGAGAATGCTCAATGGTATCCAAGTAAAGATGGCAGTGCTTGGTACCTTGTAAAGAAAGAAATAAACAATAGAAAAGACTTAGTGCTTTCTGGACCAAGGATTACTCAGGCAATGCCAGTACTCGATCAGCAAGGTGTTGCAAATTACGTTGTTTCATTCACGCTTGATAAGGCATTTGTTGATATTTTCAAGAATATAACGAAAGAACTCTACGTACCAGAACAGGTACTGAATAGCGGTACAACGCAATATCAAACAGCGATGAAAAAGAGATTGGCGATTGTACTTGATGACAAAGTGCAATTTGTCGGATTTGTTGTCAGTCCGATAGAAGATGGTAAGGGACAAATTAGAGGCAATTTCACGTTCGATGAGGCAAAAGAACTTGCGGCAATTCTGAGAAGTGGAGCTCTGCCGGCAAGACTTGTAAAGACTAATGCCCAACTCATATCGCCTCTTCTTGGTCAGGATGTCATCATACAATGTCTGTATGCAGGACTTATAGGTACTGCAATGGTCATGGTTTACATGCTAGCATTCTATGGCATCATGGGACTCGTGGCCGATATAGGTATCATATATGCATTGGTGCTCCTCTTTGGTTTCATGGCAGGAACTGGTTCGATACTTACGCTACCTGGTATCGCAGGTATCATCTTCACAATAGGTACACTAGTCGATGGTAACGTAATAGTTAACGAAAGAATAAAGGAAGAAATCAGGGCTGGAAAAACGACGAAAACGGCCATTGAACTTTCATTCTCCCATTCTTTCTGGACACTCTTTGACTCAAACCTTACAACGATCATAGCTGCACTTGCTCTATACTACTTTGGCACAGGGACTATTAAGGGGTTTGCGATCACAACAATTGTCGGTATTTTTGCAGCCATGTTTATGAACTTGGTATTTAGTAAGGTACTACTTGACGCAATATCTGGAGCAATTAGAGTCAAAAAGATTGGAGGTGCACAGAAATGAAAGAAGTGAAAAAGGATGCCGCAAATAAACAAAACACAAAGGCCACAAGTGCTAACGATTCACAATATGGTTCAGTATATAGCCGAGGATGGAACTTAGACTTCGTTGGTAAGAGGTATTACTTCATAACGATTTCTGCTATCTTAATTGTTATTTCTTTGATAAGTATATTTACTAAAGGGTTCAATTTTGGTGTAGAGTTCTTGGGTGGTAGTGAGCTTATAGTTGAAACCACTTCAAATAACATGACTGTTGCCGACGTTAGAGCAAAAGTTTCAGATATTGCTCCAGAGTTCAAAGATGCTAGGATTTTACAAGTTCAAGCCATTGGACAAGGAGAGAAAAATACTTTTTCAATAGTCGTAACACCAAAGGATGAAAATGGTGTATTGAAGACATACACAGCCGATGAAAAAGTAAATTTAACACAAAAAGTTGAATCGGCACTCGGTGGAAAGGTCCTTACCTTCAACGAAGTCAGTGGTGATTCTGCAAACGAAATTAAGAATCTCACTTGGCAAGCTGTAGTTGTTACACTCCTTGCCATACTTATTTACGTAGCATTAAGGTTTAAGTTTATCTTCGGTGTTGGGGCAGTCATTGCATTGCTTCATGATGCCATCATAACAGTTGGAATGTTCTCTTTGTTCGGAGTGGAGATGAACGCATCTGCAATAGCAGCTGTCCTTACACTTATAGGTTACTCCATAAATGATACGATAGTTGTTTTCGATAGGATAAGGGAATTTGGAAAGAAGTTCAAAGGAAGAGATATTAAAGTTATCATCAACGATAGTATAAATTCAACTCTGACAAGGACATTAAATACCGGTATAATGACATTCTTCACAGTATTGATGCTCTTGATTTTCCCAACAGGCAGTATAAGGTCATTTGGATTTGGTATGGCGATTGGTACTGTTGCAGGAGCTTACTCGACAATATTCATAGCATCTCCTATCGTCATTAGATGGGTTAAGTCTTTATAAATTTTTTCTTGACAAAGCTCGAGGATTTTTGTATCCTCGAGCTTTTGTGTTTGTATAACCATAATTTATTTTTTGCGATTGTGAGAAAACTGTGGGAGGTGGGGCCTTGGTTGTACTCTTTTCTTCCATCATAGCGGGTGTTGCACTTGTGATTTATCTTACTTTGAACGTCTTGGATAAGAGCACGGGCAACGAGAGAATGGATAAGATATCACGCATCATTCAAAGTGGTGCCAATTCATTCCTATTCCAAGAGTATCGAGTTTTCTTTCCAATTGTTCTGCTTATTGCAGCGCTCTTCTATTTTAGCTCTGGGTATCAAGATGCTTTAGCTTTCATCATCGGAGCACTTTTCTCTGTCTTGGCTGGCTATTTTGGTATGATGATCGCTACAAGATCAAATGCTCGAACTACATGGGGTGCAACAAAAAGCATTGGAACTGCATTAGACATAGCATTTTCCGGTGGAGCAGTGATGGGATTGACTGTTTCTCTGCTTGGCCTGCTTGGCTTGAGCATAGTTTATTTAGTCTACGGTATTGAAACGGTGAGTTACTATTCGCTTGGTGCATCTTTCGTTGCACTCTTTGCAAGAGTGGGTGGAGGAATATACACGAAAGCAGCAGACGTTGGTGCAGATATAGTTGGAAAGGTAGAAGCAAATTTACCAGAAGACGATCCAAGGAACCCGGCAGTTATCGCTGACAACGTTGGAGATAACGTTGGAGATGTTGCAGGCATGGGTGCGGACCTTTACGAATCTTACGTTGGGTCGATATTTTCCAGCATTGCGTTGGGTTATGCAGCATTTGGCGAGAAAGGTGTCACCAGTACATTCTACATAGTTGCATTTGGACTCATAGCTTCGATACTTTCGATAGTGTTTGTAAAAGTATTGTCAAGACTTAATACGGAGCCTTCTTTAGCTTTACGGAGCGGTACAATTCTGTCGAGTGTTGTCTTTCTTGTCTTATCGTTTTCATATGGCCTTGCTGAAGAAAGTTTGGGATTATTTTGGTCAGTCTTGGTGGGTAACATAGTAGGTGTGCTCATAGGGCTCATCACGGAGTGGTACACATCTGGAAAAAGGGTCGAAAAACTTGCACATTCAGCCACGATGGGAGCTGCAAATGTTATCATCAGTGGTACAGCGCTCGGAATGGAATCTACGGCGATCATAATCATATTGATTGCAGTCGGTACGTTGATTTCGTACAATATATCCGGGCTTTACGGTATTGCAATGGCTGGTGTTGGTATGCTTGCAACTCTTGCGATGAACCTTTCAGTCGATGCATACGGCCCTATCGCAGATAATGCGGGCGGAATTGCAGAGATGGCAGGACTCGATAAGAGTGTGAGAGAAACAACCGATAAACTCGATGCACTTGGTAATACGACTGCGGCGATGGGAAAAGGTTTTGCGATTGGCTCTGCGGCGTTGACGTCATTGGCATTGTTTGCAAACTTCGGGTCTATAGCACACGTAAAGGAAATTCAACTTCAAGACCCCAAGATGTTCGTCGGTGCACTCATCGGTGCAATGCTCACGTTTTTCTTCTCGGCACTCACGATGAATGCAGTTGGAGATGCAGCAAATGACATGGTTGAAGAAATTAGGCGACAGATAAGGGAAATTCCAGGTATTCTATCTGGTTCGTCCGAACCGGATTACCAAAGCTGTGTGAAGATAGCAACAAAAGGAGCGCTGAAAAGAATGGTAGTCCCTGCATTGCTCGCCATCCTTTCTCCAATTGCACTCTTGCTTATTCTTGGTGTTCAATCTGTTGTTGGATTGTTAATTGGTTCTACGGTCACCGGTGTGGCACTTGCAATTTTCATGGCAAATTCCGGTGGTGCATGGGACAATGCAAAAAAATATGTCGAAGAAGGACACCTTGGTGGGAAAGGTTCATTTGCACACAAATCAACGATCGTGGGCGATACGGTGGGAGATCCTTACAAAGATACAGCCGGTCCATCTTTGAACATACTCATAAAATTAATGGCTATCACTTCTATAGTATTCTATTCGATAGTGGGGAGGTAGGGATAGATGAGAAGGATAGGAATACTTTCCGTTGGGAACGACTGCCCGGGTCTCAATGCAGCAATTAGGTCAGCAGTTGTCAACTCAATCGAGTTTGAAATAGAAACAATGGGGATAAAAGATGGTTTTGAAGGGCTGATGGAAGACAAATTAGATGTGCTTGTAAGAAACGATGTTTCTGGTATCTTGCATTTAGGTGGTACGATATTGGGTACGTCACTTTTTGTCCCAGAAAAGGATGAAGAACTCGTTGAAATCAAGAACAAGACCATCCAGTATGGGATAACGGGCTACGTTATTCTCGGTGGTAGAAATGCGGTGAGGAGTGCACTCAACTTGCAAAGATACGGTATACCATCGATCATAGTACCTGCAACGATCGATAACGACCTGTCTTTCACCGATTTTTCGATTGGATTCATCACAGCACTTGAACACGTCACTGAGGCGTTGGATGTAATTCACTCAACAGCAGAATCACATCACAGAGTGATGATAGTCAAAACGATGGGTGGACCTGGTGGATGGCTTGCAACATTTGGTGGACTTGCAGGTGGTGCAGATTTTGTCATCACGAGTTCTGATGTGCTCAATCCAGATGAACTTGTCAAGACGATAAAACACAGGTACGAAAGTGGAAAGAGGTTCTCTCTAGTAGTCATCGAGGAAGGTGTGAAACTTCCCGAGGAAATAATCGATGAGTGTAAATGCTCGTACGAGACAGACCCCGCGCAGGTCATAGGTATATACATAAACAAAAAATTGGATATCGAATGGCGATACACAAACCTTGGATACACTCAAAGAGGTGGTACACCATCTTCGATGGACAGAATAATTGCTACTCAGATGAGCGCAAGAGCCATAGAATTAGTCAAGATGGGTAAATTCTACCACGCAGTTGGCATGAAAGGATTCATCGTGACGGAAGTACCATACAGTGATACGCTACTCAACGTCAGACCTGTGGACTACTACATAAAACAACTCGCAAAATTGTTCTATTGACCTTGAGTTTGACAGTTGCAAATTCTTGATGAACTGTAAATACGCATCAATACTGATAGAGATAGTAAAAGAGTGTGAGTGAACTTTCCTTGACCATCTGGAAGGTGTCAGTTCACACTCTTTTTCTTCCTGATCCATATTTTACCTCTCATTTATTCATGATGTTTTCAAACATTCTCACATTTGCCTCCCTCCTTCTCGTTCAATTGATGGAATCATCCTATTCTCATTTTGGTTTATTTGGAAAAATAGTGTATCATATGAGTTGTATAAATGAGTTGTACAAACCTTCAAACATAGGGGGATTGCAGATGGATAATAGCAATAAAAAAGGCAACGTTGTCAACGCAGCTAAGATAAGTACGAGAAGTTTCATCACATCTGCTTTGATCATCTTCGTGATCATGATGATATCAGGTGCCTTGACGAAGATACTACCTTCAGGCGAGTATCAAAGACAGACAATAGGCGATAGAACGATCGTAGTTGAAAATTCCTACCAACAAGTTGAAAAGCCTAACTATCCTGTTTGGAGATGGTTTACGGCACCTATAGAAGTGCTCTGGAGCTCGGACGCAGTGCTCGTTATCACGATAATTCTATTCATATTGATCGTCTCTGGCTCAATATACGTGCTGAACAAGAGTCACGTGATCGAGTACATAATCAATAAAGTTGTGAGAAGATACAGTAATCGAAAGATGCTACTACTTTCCGTAGTGATATTGGTCTTCATGCTCTTAGGTGCGCTCATGGGCATATTTGAGGAGATGGTTCCGTTAGTTCCCATCATGATTGCATTTGCTATTTCTTTAGGATGGGATGATTTGACTGGGTTGGGCATGAGCCTTTTAGCAACTGGATTTGGCTTTTCGGCAGCCTTGGCAAATCCATTTAGCATAGGAGTTGCACAAAAGATCGCAGAAGTTCCACTCTTTTCAGGCATCGGCCTTAGGATTATCATTTTTGTTACCACATACATCGTCATGCTCATATTCATGACAACGTACGTGAGAAAACACCAAAAACAAGTGACAACTCAACCGACGCAAATTGGAAATTCTGAGATTGAAAACAGTGTCGATGTATCGACGGCTGCTAAAATACTGATTTCCATCATCGGTGCAATGTTTGTACTAATATTGATTTCCGGTCTCACTGGATTCATGAGCGGTCTCATGTTACCTGTGGTTGGAGTTCTCTTCTTACTCAGCGGCATACTTTGTGGTATCGTTGTCGAGAAGAGTTTTAAGAAGGTTCTTTTGGATCTTTTCTTCGGTATAAAGGATGCACTGCCAGGCGTTGTGCTCATACTTATGGCAACCTCTGTAAAGCTCATCATCTCAAACGGTAAAATCATAGATACAATATTGTACGATGCTTCATCGCTCATCTCAAAGTCAGGCCCCGTCGCTGCCACATTTTTGATATATCTGCTCTTTTTCATCATGGATCTATTCGTAAGTTCTGCATCTGCAAAAGCTTTTCTGATGATGCCGATCATCATCCCACTTGCAGACATGATCGGTGTTACGCGTCAAACAGCGGTCCAGGCTTTTGTTTTCGGAGATGGTTTTACGAACCTGCTCTATCCAACGAGTGCTGTATTATTAATCACACTAGGAATTGCTGGAGTGAGCTATCTCAAGTGGTTCAAATTCGTGTGGAAAGTTGAACTCGTCATGTTTCTGCTCTCGTTGCTTTATCTATTCATAGCTGTCAAGATCAATTACGGACCGATATAGGACTTAAATGAATTTATTGAAAGGGTGAATCTATGTACGATTATTCTTTCGACTATGCACATTGTAGAGAAATATTCTCTTCATTTCAGAAAATATTGAAGAGTCATTATCTTCTCGTGGAAAAAGACACCTACCCAATTCAAAAAAAGTGTTCTGTAAACATGTTCATGTGCGAAAATCCAAATGCAAAGAAACTTTTACTCATAACCACGGGGGAACACGGCATAGAGGGGTATGCAGGAAACGTGTTCTTGCAACTTTTCGTGGAAGAATTTTTGCCAATCATAAAACATGATGAGGTTTCACTCCTGCTCGTCCATTCGATAAATCCTTGGGGGATGCAACACAAAAGGCGTGTGAACAAAGATAATGTAGATCTCAACAGGAATTTCTTGGATTTCTCATCCCCAGATATCGATCTAAGAAACGAATCGTTCGAGAAGATGAGAAAGTATTTTACAAACTCCAAGCCTGTAGGCAAAGCTGACCTCAATTTCTTCTTGAACATCGTAAAACTAATTCCATACATCGTTACTTTGGGAAGTAATGGAATAAAAGAAGCATTGACGAAGGGACAATACACGTGTGAACGTTGCGTCTATTATGGTGGGAAAGAAGAAGAGGGCTGTACACAGTACATGAAGGCACTCTACAAGCACGTTTACTCAACCTACGATTTTGTCATACATTTAGACATCCACACAGGCGCGGGACCGAAGAACAGGATGGTCATCGTAAATTCAATTTTTGACGAACAAGAAAGCGAGAAAAGGGAGGCAGAATTTGGATACTCTCCAATCACAAAAGCGGACAAGGAATCTTTTTACGAGATAAACGGTGACATGATCGATTACATATACATGCAGTACAGTGGAAAATCAAAATTTTACTCAACATGCCTTGAATACGGTACATTTGGTGATGACCTGATTGGGCAATTGAAGAGCCTAAACGCGTTAGTTTTAGAAAACCGCGCTTGGTACTATGGCACGAAGAATGCGAATGTAAAGGCAAAAATCGATGAACTATTCAGGGCCATGTTCTTTCCAGATGATGCAGAATGGAAATCATCTTTCGAAAAAGATACAAGAGCTGCGCTGAATGGGATATTGAAATATTTTGACTTCATATAGTTATATATAGTTATATAACTTGGCCTGATTAGCTTATCCATCAAGATTTCTTAGGAATCTTTGGAAAGAGTGTTTTTACTTCTGCTTCTATCTCCTTGAGCCTTGCTATATCTTCCTTGGTGAGTAATTTATCGGGATTTTTCAAAAAGGTCTCTACAGGTATAACTCTAAAACTCAACTTTCCATCCTTTGTGTACCTATGACGCCAAGTTGGTATTGGATTTATATCTACTACGCCCTTAGTTGTATCATATGTCACGTTGAGTATGACACCTGCATCCGTATTTTTTTGATCCATGTTCGATAGAAAATTCCCAAGAGAATATGCAATCATCTTTTGCTTACCATCTCTCTCAACAAACTCAATATTTTGAAGCACGTGTGGATGCGTGCCTATCACCATATCAGCACCGTTATCTATACATAGCGTTGCGATTTTTCTTTGGACATCGCTTGGCTTTGTCATATGTTCTTGGCCGAAATGAAGATGTACGATCACGATATCTGAAACTTTACGCATTTCCTTTACTGTCTGAGCAATCAATCCCTCATCGATATAATCGAACATGTAAGCATACTCTTTCGGCACAGTAAGTCCGTTCGTTGCATACGTAAAACTTGCAAAAGCAACACTCACACCATCGACATTAATCAACGTGTATCTCTTTTCATCCGGTGAAAGCCTTCCACCAACCGATGCAAGACCACTCTCCCTGACCTTTTCAATTGTGTGTTTTAGGCCTTTCCACCCTTTATCTATCATATGATTGTTTGCCACATTCACCACATCGAACCCTGCATAAATAAGTGCATCAACGACCTCATCAGGCGAAGAAAAGCGTGGATAGCCTGTATAAGGCGTACCGCCGAGTGTCGTTTCCAAATTACAGAAGGCTACGTCTGCCTTCTCTATTATGCCTTTCACATGGGCAAATATAGGCTTGAAGTCATAACCTTTTTCGTTCTGAGCATAAGAAAGAATAGGTGTGTGAAACATCACATCACCAACGAAAGAAAAAGTAATGACCTTGGAAAAACAAAAAACCGAGGCTAGAATGAAGAAAAGAATCAAAAAGAACCTAAATCTTCTCACTGACAATCACTCCAATTGTGTTTCAACTATTTTTGTTTTGATTTTTTCAGTTTCTCGCTGACTATATCTATGATCTCCCGTGGAGGTAATTTACTCTCCACTGCGAAGTTTTTGTTTATATATCTCTCAAATTCTTCCAACGATAGTGGAGTATATAGATCAAACATACGTTCATATTCCTCAAACGGCTCTTGAGTCTCGACTTCGGCAAGGTATTTTACAGGTACACGATAGGGTTTATCGAGCTCTATGAACTCATCGAGTACGACCTCGGCAGGTTCGTACAAAAGATAATACCTTATCTTTGCAACGACAGGCTTGAAAGTTAATGTTTCAAACATATCAGCGGATATCTCGACTTTTGATTCTTCCTCCTGCCTTGTGAAATCTTCAATGAGTGTGGATTTGAAAGCCCTCACCCACTCTTCGTTTCCACTTTCATCGATGGTATATCTGATTCGACAATTCGTCATTCCCTTTTCGATATCGAACGAGCAGGTGTCCAAATACCACTGCACAACACCTATTCTCGCAACTGATTTCTCTATGAGTTTACGTGCCAATTTTTCGTCTACCAAGTATTTTTTCTCCCTTTCGATGTACATCTTATCCCTCCTCGTTTTGACAATTGCATTTTTTAACCTTCTCACTGATTATTATACACCATCTTCAGCGCTATTTGGCTCGTATAATTTAAACCATCCCACCACCTATAGAGGTGGGGGATTTTGAGAGAAGTTTGGTCAAACGACCCTTATTCTCTCAGGCTGGTCTAAGCAGCCTCTAGCCTGTAGAACTCTTAAGTCCACCAGGTTACTTTTGCGAAGTATGTTCAGCGCACCGTTGCAATCAGCGTTTATAATTGTACCTTGATATGTTCTGTATTGACCCCTAGATATGCGCTTGCCACTAAAGTTGTATTCTTGTGGATTATCTGTGTTGTAAACAGGGAGGGTATCATTTGCAAAGAAATCTGCTTGTGAAGTGTAGCTTTCTTCCTGTTCTACGTAGTTGATTCCATAGCGCTCGCAGAGTGATTTGATTTTAACTCGCAAATTGCCATGAGGAATCTGTGCAAAGTTTTGATTGTTGCAGCTTCCAATGTTAATGTTGCGCTTCCAATCGAGGTTATAGCCAACTACGATGTTACCTATATTGTTTTGTATACAATAGTTGACAATAATTCTTGCTGTCTTGTTCATGTAATAGTTGACTCGATTGTTCCTTTTAGTAAGTAGTCTATACTGTCGATTGGTTAGACCTTTTACTCCTTGTTTATCCTTAATCGATTGTAACCTTGCATTCTCCTTGTTATACCACTGGTTGATTGATTTTAGCTTTTTGCCATCCACTATAAAGGATGCCCCAGCGTTTGTAACACAAGTTGCAAGGTTATCAAGACCCAAATCTACACCAAGCGCATTATTAGGGTTGAGTTGCATGGTTTGTTGTTCTTGTATGTAGACAAAGTCAATTTCAAAGAATTTGCAGTTATGCTTTGGTATAATACGAATCTCTTTGACTTGTTCCTTGTCAAGATTCTTAGGAAATGGCAACTTCACTGTACCAAACTCTTTCTTAAATGCATTTGACATAGGAATAGTAAAGTAACCATCTTTAACAGTAAATCTGGGTATAATTAACATAAAATATCCATCTTTGGGAAGATAGTGCGGAAGCTTGATGTTTGAAAACTTGTAGTCGCATTGCTTTGCCTTGTTAACAAGTGCGAAAAAGCTCTTGAAGTTTCTGTCGACTACTTTCATTGTCTGCTGTGCGATGTCAGTATTAAGGAGCTTATAATTTTCATTATCTTTCAATGCATGGTAGGCAGATTCATAGCGTAAGTATTTCTTCTCAGTAAAGTAGTACTGACGGATGGCATAGAGGGTTGCATTATACAAATTTTTCGATAGTCTGCATAGTGCTTTCAAAGCAACGTACTCTTGCTTGGTTAGATGCCTAACTTGGTTCTTTTGATTGCGGTACACATCATCACCTCGCACAAATAATATTATATCATAGTTTCGTTATTAATCTAAGATATTAGTAATAAGAAAGGAGGGTTGGCGATTCCTCTCCAACTTGCAGAAGTTGGAGTCTCCTCGCCAGCTAAGATGAAATTAGCTGATCTTATTTGACAAAACCATTCGCAGTGATACAATCGGTGAAATTATCACATATTTGTATCTATCTTTCAAAATTGAGGTGAGTGTACATGTACGATGGAAAATTAGTCAGACTGAGGGCGTACGATAGGAAGGACATCGACAAGGCTTGGGAATACGTAAACGATCCAGAAGTGAAAAGATTTCTCGTTCCAGGCATACCATTTCCGTTGAGGAAAGATGACGAAGCGAAATGGTACGAGAGTTTAAATCCATCTTCGACAAATAGCTATTCATTCGCTATCGAGAGATTGGCTGATGGAGAATACATCGGTGGTTGCGGCATCAACGAAGTCGATTGGAAGAACTCACATGCCTTAGTTGGCATCTTTCTTGGCAAGCAATTCTGCAACAACGGGTACGGCACTGATGCAATGAGAGTGCTCGTCAACTTCATCTTCAACGAGATGAACCTACACAAGATAAGCCTCCTAACATATGGATTCAACAAGAGGGCAATCAGGTCGTACGAAAAAGTAGGGTTCAAGGTAGAAGGTGTACTAAAAGAAAACATATATCGTGAAGGACAGTACCATGATGAAGTAATCATGTCCATATTCAAAGAAGAATGGAAGAATACATCTGCCAATGAACCTGTGAGGATTTGAATTTCGTGAATCTTCGACTTATTCTATGAATCTTATCAGTGCCATTTTGAAAGAGTGTTACTTATAGATTAATTGTAAGAATTGGGTTTGACAAATGACATTTGATGTGAAAAAATATAGAGAGAAACTGGTGCTTAGCCCTGATAGAATAGTTATATATTATCTTAGGTTGCTTTTCTACAAATAGGTGTTAGTTTTTCTGAAATTTGGGTCTTAAAATAATCTGTTTTCAATATTGACATGTTTTACCATCCTGGAAAAAGAGAGGTGAGAAAGATGGAAGATGAAAGTAGCGACAGCATGAAACCGGATCGGCGATTTGCCAGTGAGAAAGAGTGTGCAACCTTCCCAAATAGTTGCACAGAATGTGTCGCATGTTTTTTGTCTTCCACTTTCTCACTGACTCAAGTAATGCATCGATGAAAGATCGATGAACGCTGGGCCTCGGTTTCATGCCTTGCTCCCTTCGATTTTGCACTTTTGACTTAAGAACGAACTTTTCAAGATACTAAAAAGTTGAAGCTGGGAGGTCAAGGCCATGAAAAAGAAGAACGTTCAAAACATTTCCAGTTCTGTCTCACCGGTAGCGGACAAATTGATCCGTGCAAGTCAGATTGAGACCGACGAACTGTTAAGAGAGTTCAACACAACGTTAGACGGATACGACGAGGAAACGGCCGAGGAGCTCAGGGACAAATATGGACGGAACGAAATTTCCCGCGAAAAACCCAAACCGCTCTATAAGAGGTTGATCGGCTCTTTCTTAGACCCATTTACACTTATACTCTTCTTCCTTGTAGCAATTTCATTCATCACGGATGTTGCAATGCAAGCTCCAGGTGAGAGAGACCCATCAACCGTGATCATTATCCTAACAATGGTCCTCACAAGTGGCATGCTCCGTTTCATTCAAGAGACTCGCTCGAATAATGCTGTAGAGAAGCTCAAGACGATGGTCAATACAACTGTCACCGTTGCGCGTGGTAAGGATGGGAAAAAAGAAATATCCACCTGGGAAGTTGTTCCTGGCGATATCATCTTTCTTGCAGCAGGTGATATGATTCCTGCAGATGCTCGCATCATCACTTGTAAAGACTTGTTCATAAACCAATCTTCTCTAACCGGTGAGAGCGAACCTGTTGAAAAGATTAGTTCACCCATTACGCAACAAAGCAAGGATATATTAGCATTGCCAAATCTTGTGTTCATGGGGAGTGATGTTGTAAGTGGTTCCGCTACTTGCATAGTTATCGCAACTGGCGATTACACTTGTTTTGGCTCGATGACGAAAGGTATCTCGGAACCAAAGGTTATGACGAGTTTCGAGAAAGGCGTGAACTCCGTGAGCTGGGTCTTGATAAGGTTCATGATGCTCATGGTACCGATCGTCTTCTTCATCAACGGTTTTACAAAGGGGAATTGGTTTCAAGCATTCCTTTTTGCATTATCTGTTGCGGTTGGTTTGACACCAGAGATGCTGCCGATGATCGTGACTACCAACCTTGCTAAGGGTGCAGTGACGATGGCGAAAAAGAAGACCATTGTCAAGCGTTTAAATGCAATACAAAATTTTGGTGCGATTGACGTACTTTGTACTGATAAAACAGGTACAATTACGCAGAACAAAATTGTTCTGGAGCACTACTTGGATATACATGGCAACGAGGATGAGAGGGTACTGCGTCATGCGTTTTTGAACAGTTATTACCAAACTGGGCTAAAGAATTTGTTAGATCTTGCTATATTAAATCATGCGAAGAGCGAACCCTATCTTTCCTTAGAAGAAAAATATGTAAAAGTTGACGAGATACCATTCGACTTCAATAGGCGCAGAATGAGCGTTGTCATACGTGATCAAGATGGGAAGACTCAACTTATTACGAAAGGTGCAATTGAAGAAATGCTCTCTATATGTAGTCATGCTGAGTACAACGGTGCAGTAGTTGAACTAGATGATGACATACGGAAAGAAATACTTGAAATAGTGAACAAGCTTAGTAGCCAAGGTATGCGGGTATTGGCCGTTGCTCAGAAGAATAATCCTCCTGCTGAAACTGTTTTTTCAGTCAAAGATGAGTCAGACATGGTACTGATCGGTTACCTTGCGTTCTTAGACCCACCGAAGGAGAGTGCGGCAGCAGCGATTAAGGCTCTCAAAGAATACGGCGTATCCGTAAAGGTATTGACTGGAGATACAGATTCTGTTGCAAGTTTTGTGTGCAATCAAGTTGGGATAGAAGTAGACAACATGCTATTGGGATATCAGATCGACGAGATGAATGACGATCAACTCTCAGTTGCAGTTGAGAAAGTCAGCTTATTTGCCAAGCTCAGTCCACAGCAGAAGGCAAGGGTTGTTCGTGCACTAAGAAATAACGGTCATGTTGTGGGTTACATGGGCGATGGTATAAACGATGCAGCTGCGATGCACGAAGCAGATGTGGCGATATCCGTCGATACGGCGGTAGATGTGGCAAAAGAGTCTGCAGATATCATCCTTCTTGAAAAAGACCTAACGGTGTTGGAACAAGGAGTTGTAGAAGGTCGTAAAACCTTTGGTAACATCATGAAATATATAAAAATAACAACGAGCTCGAATTTTGGTAACATGTTCTCTGTCGTTACTGCAAGTGCCTTTTTGCCATTTTTACCGATGCATCCAATTCAAATACTATTTCTCAATTTGATATACGACATATCCTGTGTTGCCATTCCATGGGACAATATGGATGAAGAGTATTTGAAAGTACCACGAAAGTGGGACGCATCATCGATCGTTAAATTCATGATCTGGATAGGTCCTACAAGCTCGGTCTTCGATATCGCTACATACATCGCATTATTTTTCGTTATCTGCCCGATCATCGCAGGTGGTGCGTTTGGTGCACCTGGCTCAAATGTAGCCATATTTTCAGCTCTATTCAACAGCGGATGGTTCATAGAAAGTCTATGGACTCAAGTACTTATCATACACACATTGCGCACGGCAAAAATTCCGTTCATCCAAAGCCGTCCAGCATGGCCTCTGCTACTCGTCACATCGATGGCCATTGTGGCTGGCACGGTTATTCCATACACACCGTTTGGAAAACTTTTGAAGATGTCTTCGATACCATCGATGTATTACATATGGCTCGTTTTTGCAATCTTACTTTACATGTTACTTGCAACATTCATGAAAACGATGTACAGACGAAGATATGGTGAATTGCTATGAGTTGCTCTGAGGTACAGATACTGAAGGGAGGCAATACAAGATGATCATAGGCACAAACTATCGCACTGCAATTGGTCTATTTGGAACGCTTATTATCATGCTCATTGGACTTTTCTCAACTTATCCGGCAGTTAGAGCATACGAAAGTGGTAAGAACTTTGCAAAATGGTACATCTTTAGCTTTCTTCTCTTTCCAGTGGCTTTAATCGCATCATTCTTTTTGCAAGACGCGAGAAACAAAAGCAACCAAGAAAAACCTGAAACAGGAAGTCAGTGACTGAAAAACAAAAATTAAAAACACTACAGAAAATGTGCTGAATGGCGTAAACATGCCAGCCTGAGGATGGGGTATTGTGCTGTTTGAAAACGTTACAAGCCGAGCAAGACCTTTCCAAATGCTTTCCTCTCTTCGTCTTCAAGGACATAATATCCTATCCCCGCTGGCCTTGGCTTTAACTTTCCTTCCACTATCTCCCTTAATCCTTCCGGCACTCGTGGTGTCGCACTCTTTGGTAACTTCTTGAAGTGATCATACCTCCCATAGTTCACCACAAACGTTTCAACCATTTTCCTTTCCCTCTTACCCATTTCTCCATATAACCTCACAAATCCTCCAATGTCTCCTCGGCTCAGGTCTCTCACAAATAACTTCGATATATCCCTCTTCGCCATATAGTACGGATGTTCTGGAAATTCTATCTCTACGTTCGTACATGTCCTTGCCTCATCTGTCCGTTCGTCTATCACCGATTCATCTACATCTATCTCCATCATATCTTCAAATACCCCGTTTATCAATTCTTTGGTGTAATAGTCTCCTTCCGCTATCTCCCATTTACCGTTCTCTATCCATTCGTCGATTTGCAGTATGTCTACCTTCTCTTTGTATGGATGAGCCAAGTATGAAATGAGAAACTCTGCTCGTTGCTTCTCTTTCTTCATCCCCTTATACTCCTCAAAATTGATTTTGAACTTCTTGTCTATATCTTCCTTCCTCAGCTCTTTGATTATCTGTATCGGTGTGCTGGAATTCACCTCGAATTTCATCACATCGATGATCTCTCTCAAACTCTTCTCTTGGATGTACTCCCTCTTGCCTGAGAAGACGTCTTTCATCTCCCTCTTTGATATGGGAAATGAATCAAACGAAAGCCCTTCCTTCTCAATCTCATCTTGGATGAATTGTCTAAGCTTTGGTGTGTTCTCACAATATCCATTATCCAAATCGAAGAGACACCTATTCAACGAACCTGATGTGAACTTCAACCAACCAGTGATTATCTTTTGTTCATCATCATCCAACTTGGACAGGCAATTTGAGAAGATGGACAGTGTCTCGTATGCTAATGAACTGTTGTTTTGCAGTTGGATTTGGAAACAAGTGCTAAGCGTGTTGAACAGCTCTCTATCGTCATCGTTGAGATAATAACCTATGTAATAACCAAGAGGGATGGTATATTTCAAAGCAGCACTCTTGTTTACATCTCTCAACCACCATGCAGCGTTGTTCAAAGCACTTATCATCCCACTTGGATGAGGGACATCTTTCAAGATGTTGAATACCTCTATATTCGTTCTTGCCGCTTCTTCAAACTTTCCCTCATTTCTCTTCTTCAACCCTTCCCCAATCAAAATGAATCCTTTATTTAATGGACTTCTCTCATATTTCTCGCTCCAAACTCTAATCGTTTTCAAATCATCATCGCTGAAATGCATCTCACGAACATTCCTTACCTTTTCTACAACCAAATCTCTAAGATATTCCGGAATTTCATCAAACTTCTCCCTCAGTTCATTGAAAACTTCTTTCGCTCTTCCTTTATCACCCTTCCCACCTTTATATAATTCAGACAATATCCCCAGTTTCTCAACCAAAAATAGATAGTACATCCCATTCCTCTTCACCACTTTGATCGAATTATCTATCTTTTTAAGCGCCGATAGATACTTCCCATCCCATTTCAACTTTAGCACATCAAAGTAATTGATGATTTCCTCGTTATCTTTACTTTTCTCCATTCTCAAATTCTCCATTTTGTAATTGACAAATGGCCTTGAGAACCTACCAAATCTAACGATCCCCGCCACTGTTTTCACATCCATCTTAATTCCTCCTAAGGTATCAACAAAGCACTTTTTATACTTAACAAAACATTTACATGTAAACATTCATCAGATGGCTTAGCAAAAAATCTCAAAATTGACTCTCATTCTTTCACGATATGATTATATCACACAATGGTTTGAATAAATGTGAATTGAACAATGGACAAAATCGATGTGGAAGAACTTTTTGAAAGTGCAAAGAATGGAAAATCAGAAATTGTGTATTCATGCGTATTGTAGAAGATGCAAAAGCAGTTGAAAGTCATATGGAAAGGAGTATGATATGAAACGAACAATTGACCATCAAAAAGAAGGAGAGATAAGGGGTATGAAAAGATTCTTAGTGTTGCTTGTGTTTACCGTGGTTTTCTTGCTTGGAGTAACGATTTTCGCAGATGAATCATCAGTAGTGATAGGGAAAACAGATGTGTTTGAACCACCAACAGTAGTTAGCTCTGTTGATGTGGAATTCTGAGCAATTCCACTGTTGGGGTGCATCGAGAGAGCTTCCAAGGAATAAAGGAGAAGGGGGAAAATGGATATGAAAAGAAGGCTGGTTTTAGGGATTGCTGTTATCTGTTTGGTTTTGGCAATTGTGGGATGCTCACCATCAAGTCAAGCTTCTTTATCTGGCAATGGTTCTTCTCTCGACGCTATCGTACTCCCAAAGGTGTTACAATATACATGGTCATATGATATGACTATCACAAGTTATTACAATGATATCCAACTGAGTAAAGCCACGTATCATGTATATGACACACCAAGCGAGAAGGACATATACTTGCCAGAAAATCTCTTTACCGACGGTGCTCAAAGAGTGCTGATAGTAAAGGATAAGGAGCATCCTAAATTATTGAACACCTCAAGTAAGAGGTATGAACCAGTTCCTCAAGGGATGGAAAGCCTCACATACCAAGCAAATCAGAGTGATATATTCACCAGTTTCAAAAGCAAGATGAAGTCAGAAGGGTTTGAATTGAAGAAAGTGATAGATAACAGTCATGAATTGCACCTTAAGACAGAAGACAACATGAGATATGAGGTAACACTCAACACAGTGAAAGATGCGCCAGAAAAGATAGAGGTATACCAAGAAGATTACCACAAAGACGTGCCAGTGTTGACAGAGAAGATCCAAACAGAGATGGTGAAGGGATGCAACCTGCCGAAGAAGATAATGATGGAGCAAAGACCAGTGAACACCCAAGTGAGTGAAGTGGTATTGAACACAGTGATAGAATATACAACGAAAGAGTTCAATCCGATCATTCGCAATGGGGGGTGGTAAGAATGAGGAAGATATCATTGATGGTATTACTGCTGTTCACGATATGGCTCTTTGCAGACAATTCACCACTCATACTCATTCACGGCCTGAACGGAAGACCAAGCAATATGAGCGGGTTAGAAGAAGAAGTAAGTAATACTTTCCAGTTCGGTGGTAGATTTAAAGTGGGATATGATTCAAATGCCATGATAGAGGACATTGCAATAGATGTAGGAGCAAAGATAGCAAATTCAACAGAAGTTAACAGTAGGCAAGCAGTTGTAATAGCACACAGCATGGGAGGATTAGTGACGAGGCAATACATGTTGAACAAGCAAGCCTCATCTACGGTGAAGGCATTGATCACGATAGGCACACCGCATACTGGGACAGGACTGGCAACCATTCCAAATTGGATAGCCTTCCTAGGTACAGATGTTGCAGCGATTGTGGCACCACCGCTCTTAGATATGCAACCAGAACGATCCATAGTGTTGGCTACTACTGCAGGTTCAATCTCAATTTTTGCAGAAGGAATAGGGAAAGTTGCTGCAATAGGATACATATTACCACTAATTCCGATTCAATGGAATCTAAGTTTATCGGTGCAACTTGATGCTTTTAGCAATGGGTTAGCAGCTTACAAGAACTCTTGCATATCAGAAATGGCACTGAGCAGTACGTTCCTTTCACATTTGAATTCTACGACTTTGCCAGTGAGAGGGAACGAGGGTAAATCCATATATTATGCATCGATATATGGGACTAAGAGTGACTTATTTCCAATGCTTGAAGGACTAACAGGATATGGGAATGAGGTGGAATCTGCAGTAAGGATGATAAGCATCAACTATGCAGCATGGGGGGCATATTACGTTGTTACAGGAGGATGGTGGAACTGGGTAAGAACAGGTAATGGTTTGGCATATTTAGCAGGTGCGGCGATAACATGTCCACCAGGTCAATCATGGACATACAACACACTTCTTGTAGGCTCATCGGGGAGTGATGCAGTTGTGCCAGTAAATTCACAGAAATTCCCAAAGAATGTGGTACCAAACATGTTATATTACATACAACCACAGGAAGCCAACGATGCAAACCATCTTGAAGAGACGATACCAACTCAAAAAGTAAAATATGCTTTGGATTACATCTTGGATCAGGCTCAAGTTCCAAGAATAGGTTCAAATTAGCTGGTGTTAAGATGAGCAGGAAATATTTGATTGTGATATCAATTTTGATTTTGGTTGTTGCACTCTCATCATGCGTTTTCTTTCAAGCTGGCAGTCCACCTGTCAGCCTTTATTGGCACTTCAAAGACACTGGGTTGAGGAATGCATGCTTTGCATATGATTCAGATTCTGATATTCTCTTCATCCGAGGGCATGAAGAATCCTACAAGGATTCAGCGATAGCGGCAATCAGCATCAAAGACAAACAGATACTTTGGAGGAAGGTGCATCCGGCCATATTAGGAGATGGTAAATGGGTAGAGGTATACAATGGCAAGGTGTATCTGCTCGAGTGTGCAGCTAAAGGAAGTCCAGCAGGATTGGTTGCATTGGATGAGAAAACAGGAGAACAAATCTGGAAAGTACCATTTAAGAACTATTGGGTGTACCATGGTTTTACAATATCAGATGGGTATGTATACACATTTGGAGGAGGGCAATACGATCCAACATCGATATACAAAGTAAATGCAGAGAAGGGTGAAGTTGAATGGGAAGTACCGATACAAGGTGCATTTGGTACTTGTCCAGTTGTTGATGAGGAGTATGGATATGTGTATTTTGGTACAAGCACAAGTCCATACAGCACAGAGACGAGGTATTTCTATGCATTGAACACAGATGATGGGAATGTTATATGGAGAAGCGAGATTGAACATGAATGGGTTGATAATTTTGACTCAATTCCAGTGATAGATGGAGACAGTGTATATGCAGGTACATGGTTTGGAGACATAATCAGGTTTGATAAGAGAACTGGAAAGAAGATATGGGAAGAGAGGCTAATGGATAAAGAAGGATTTGCATATCAACCAGGCTGGGGAGGGAGGTTCTGGGTCTACAAAGGTAAACTTGAGATGGTGTTGACAAGCAGTATAATCCTTGCACTCAACACAAAAGATGGAAGTGTAGCATGGCAGAAAGACGGGACTGGGGTCTTGGGTGCTTTACATGATCTGTACTTAGATAATGGGAGGATATATGTACATGGATTGGGGCCGAATATAGGGTGTTTCTCAGCAGAAGATGGTAAACAGCTATGGATATATACACCACCCGATTCGGACCAACGCGTATCCGGAGCACCGATAGTAGTAGGAGATTACTTGGTGGACACAACTCAAAATGGGGATGTATATGTAATCAAACTGAACGAGAAATAGTAGACTAAGCAATTTTTCAAGTAGAATGGAGGAGTAAGTTCAAATAGACACAGTACTTCATCATTGCACAACAGAATTAATAAGTTGTAGGCTCATCGGGGAGTGATGCAGTTGTGCCAGTAAATTCACAGAAATTCCCAAAGAATGTGGTACCAACATCAAGTGGTGCAACATATATAGAACCACAGGAAGCCAACGATGCAAACCATCTTGAAGAGACGATTCCAACTCAAAAGGTAAAACTTGCTTTGGATTACATCTTGGATTCGGCACAAGTTCCAAAAAAATAGGTTCAAATTAGCAG